>Ga0070697_100000020_pt1 | contig 138980 bp, 126 predicted proteins | sample KBSK1501metaG_FD_65475 | JGI IMG/M metagenome (GOLD analysis project Ga0070697, IMG submission 65475) | Corn, switchgrass and miscanthus rhizosphere microbial communities from Kellogg Biological Station, Michigan, USA - KBS K1-50-1 metaG | ecosystem: Host-associated > Plants > Roots >...
TCTGGCTCAGGCCAAATCGGTTCTTGGCCAGCCGGCGTAAACGCCTTGGAGCCTCGCTTGTTCAAAACCCGGACTTGTTAAAGCTCGTGGCCAGCACGGCGATCCGGCCTGTCTGCGTCGCGCCCGAAGGCGTGCCTTCCCGCCGACTGCCGGTGCTCCCTCGCACCGTGCCTGTAAACAACCTCTTTGGGAACGACAACTAGGCCGCTTTGTAGCGGGATAGTTCTTGTTCGAGCTGCTGGATGCGGAAGAGCAGCTGGTTGATGTAGCGCTCACGACCCATGAGCCGAGTGTTCATCGACGAGGTCGCCTGCAGCTGTTCCTTGACGCGGTCCCAGCGCCGCACGTTCTGGATCGCGACCGAGGCCTGCTCGGCAAAGGCCTTCAGCTGCTCGAGGTCACCGGCCGGGATCGGATCGAGGTTGTCGCGATAAACGTTCAGCACGCCGCTCACCTGGTCCGAGACCTCGACTTCAGCGCGGCTCAGCAAGGCGCCGTCGGCCGTCGTGTCCTGCTCCTCTCGCAGCGAGCCGCACAGCACCGAGGCGATCATCGTCAGACCCGCCTGCTCGACCGTCTCGACCAGGGTCGGCGGCAGCATCTCCCGCATTGGGGAAACCCACGGCTTGCCGGTCCGCATCACGTCACCGGCCGCCGGCGCGCCCCAGGCAATGCGTTGGTTGATGATGGCCTCCGCCACGCCCTGGGAGCCGGCAACCTCGAGCTCCAAGGTCTTCTGATTGCGCAGCGCCAGTAGCGCCGCCTGGCCGGCCACCAGCTCCTTCGCGCTCGAGAGTACGAATTCGACGAGTTGCTTGCTGTCATTCGCCACCGAAAGCTCCCGCGCCTTACGGACGAGGATCGTCAGGCGGTCCTCACGTTGCTTGAGGAGGTCGACCAGCCGGGCGTTGATCAACGCGTTGGCGGCGTCGGTGGCGACGCGAGCCAGACTGCGCAGGTCCTGCTCGGTGAAAGGATCACCGGCCGACCGGGCCAGCGTCAGGACTCCCAACCCCTCCTTGCCGGCCAGCAGTGGAACGGCGATGAAGGACCTCGGCTGATGCTTCGGATCCGACGCTATGAAGCGCGCGTCGGACCGGCTATCGCGGACCAGGACCGGTTCCCGATGGGACAGCGCCCAGCCGGCGATGCCCTCGCCGACTTTGAAGCGTGACATCTCACTGATCGCGATCGGGCTGTTGCGAGCTGCCTCGACCTTGAGCTCTTCCTGGAGATGATCCACCAGAGCGAGCGTCCCACGCTCGAAGCGCACCAGCTCTGACGCGGCGTCCAACACGCTGTCCAACGCGGCGCGCCATTCGACGGACGATGACAGTCGCTGGGCTGCCTTGATGGTGGCCTGCGAGGTCTTCAAGGCCTGCTCGGCCTCGGCCAGCTGCGCGCGTGCTACGCCCCAGCGGGCGGAAAGCGCGTCGAACTCCAGCTGCAGGTGATGGTGGGCGGCCTTAGCCTCGAGGGCGCGCTCGAGGTCGGCTCGAAGCTGGTCGTTGGCGCGCTTCAACTCTTCGGCCTCGGATTGCAGCCCAATGATCCGCGCCTCGACACCCTCCTGCTCCACCTTAAGGCCGGCGACCTCGGCGTCGCGGGCCGCGATGGTCGCATGCGCCAGCGCAAGCTGGCCGGCGATTCGATCGCGATCCGCGGTGGTAGAGGCCTGGCTGCGAGTTAGGTCCGCGAGGCGGGTGCTAAGGTCCTCTCGCTCCCGATCGAGCGTCTCATAAGCCGTCTGCAAGGTGGCGTGCTTGGGGACGATTTGCTCCAACTCCTGGACGCGGGCGGCGTGCTGTTCGGCGACCTTCCGCTCTGCGGCAACCTCGCTCTCCAGCGCCGCCGCGCGGCCGCGGTGCTGGCTGAGGTCCAGTTCCGTCTGCTCGAGCAACTTCTGATTTCGCTCCAGCACACGCCCCTGCTGACGATGCGCCTTGAAGAGCCCGGCCAGATCCTGGCGGAGGCGGGCCTGCGCCGCGGTGGCCTCCTCGAACTGCACCTGGAGGGACCGGCCGTCGGACCCTGGGTCAGCCGCTTGCCCGGGTGGCGCCGATACGGCCGGTTGCGGGGTCCTGGTCGGGGTTCTTTTCGAAGGCGCTGGCTGAGCTGGCGGTGTTTTCGCAGCCGACGGCTCAGTCGTTGGCGCCGGCTTGTCCGAGCGGTGCCGCCAGGAGAACGACCACTTTGGCATCGGTCACTCCGCCGTAACGTCCAGCGCCGCGTCGCCGGCGGCCGCGGGCTGCCCCTCGATCACCTGCAAGCCGGCCTGGCCGAATATTTCGGTTGGGAAGTCTTCACCATTGGCCTTCAGGCGAGGCAGCAGCTTCGGCACGACGCCGGTCCACCGGAAGGCGCCGAGGACGTTGCCTTCCTCGTCGATCCCGGTCTGATCGAACAGGCAGATGTCCTGCAGCTGGATGTGATTGCCGTTGATCCCGGTGATCTCGGAGATGTGGGTGACCACGCGGCGACCGTCGCGCAAGCGCGCCTGTTGCACCAGCAGGGTGATGCCTCCGACGATCTGCTCCCGGATCGCCTGGAACGGCAGATCAGAGCCGCCCATGATGACCATGGTCTCGATTCGGTTGATCGCGTCCTTGGGGCTGTTGGCGTGAACCGTCGTCATACTGCCGTCGTGACCCGTGTTCATCGCCTGGAGCATGTCCAGCGTTTCGCCGGCGCGGCATTCGCCCACGACGATACGGTCGGGCCGCATGCGCAGCGCATTCACCACGAGGTCGCGGATGGCCACTGCACCGCGACCTTCGACGTTGGCGCTGCGGGCTTCCAGGGAGACGAGGTTGCGCTGCCGGAGCTGCAGCTCGGCGGTATCCTCCACGGTCACGACCCGCTCGGTGTCGGGGATGAAGTTCGACAGCACGTTCAGTGTGGTGGTCTTGCCGGAGCCGGTGCCGCCGCTGACCACCATGCTGATCCGCGAGCGAACGCAGGCGCGGATGAAGTTCGCCATGTCCTGGTTCAGCGTGCCGAAGTTGATGAGATCCGGCACCTTGTACGGCACACGTGAGAACTTGCGGATGGTGATGCTCGAGCCCTGCACGGCGAGCGGCGGAATCACGATGTTCACGCGAGAGCCGTCGGGCAGGCGGGCGTCGACCATGGGCGAGGATTCATCGACCCGGCGACCAATCCGTGCGACGATCCGATCGATCACCCGGCGAAGCTCGCGCTCATTGTCGAAGACCAGCTCCGACTGCGTAAGGCGGCCACGGCGCTCGGCGAAAATCGTCTTCGGTCCATTGACCATGATCTCGCTGACTTCCGGGTCCTCGAGGAGGGACTCGAGCGGGCCCAGACCGAGGACGTCGTTCATGATCAACTCGACGAGCTCGTCCCGGTCGTGCTTGGTCAGCTTGAGCTTGGTCTCCTCGCAGTACTCCTCGACCAATTCCGCGACACGGCGCTTCACCATGTCGCTGCTCGCGCTGTCCGAGTCCACGCCGAGCGACGTGATCAGCCGCTCGTGGACGGCCTTTTTGATGCGCTCGATATTGGGCACGCGGGCCGCGAGGTTCTGAGGCTTGCTCGACAGACCCGGTGCGGCCGGCTCGCCGTGCTCGGGCTTCTCGGGAAGCTTGCCTTTGTTGAGCTTGTCAACGAGCAGCATGCAGTCCTCCTGGATTCGTCAGCAACGCAGGCCGTACCGGAGAGCGTAGCCTGCGCCGACCCCCCGGCTTATCCGCCACGCAGTCCCACCTGGGGCCAAACGGCCGATACCCGGCGCAAGCCTCTCCGTTAGCAAAACGCGCGTTCCCACCGATTCCGTCGCTGATTGCCAGGACCAGCCTGAGCAGGTGAGCGAGGCCGCGGGACGCGCCGGGCTAACTCGCCCTCCGTTCAGGGAACTCGTCGAGCAATCCGTGCTGGGTCGCCCAGACGGCGGCCTGCGCCCGTGAGCTCAGGTTCAGCTTGCTGAGGATGTTCGAAACGTGATGCTTGACCGTCTTGTCAGAGAGGAAGAGGTCGGCGGCGATTTGCTTGTTCGTCTTCCCCTGCGCGGCCAGTCGGAGCACGCGCTTTTCCTGGTCTGACAGCGCCGCCCGGACGACCTCATCAGAGCTGGCCGCCATCTTCCGGATCCGTTCGAGGACCTTGCGCGTTACCTCCGGGTCGAGCAGGGAGCGACCGTCGGCGACGGAGATGACAGCGTCGATCAGGGCGCTCTTGTTGATCTCTTTGAGCAAGTAGCCCGAGGCGCCGGCCATGATCGACTCGTAGACGGCATCCTCATCAGCGAACGAGGTCAGCATGATGACTTTGCTGCCCAGGTTGCGGCCGAGGATCTCGCGGCAGGCGTCGATCCCGCTGCCTCCCGGCATCCGGACGTCGAGCAAGACCACATCGGGCCGCAGCAGCGCGGCCTGGTAGACCGCGTCCTGGGGGGAGGCGGCTTCGCCGACTACTCGGATGCGTGGGTCGGACTCGAGGATCGAGCGAAGCCCGAGCCGGATCATCTCGTGGTCGTCGGCGATCAGCAGGCGAATCGTCCCGGTGCTCATCGGTTGTAGGGAAACACCGCCTCCAGCCTGGTGCCGCCGCCCGGCGCGCTCTCCACCGTCAGTGTGGCGCCGAGCTCATGCACGCGCTCCTCGATATTGGGAAGCCCTCGACCCCGTTCGATCCCCGGTGCCGGCCGGGCGTCGATATCGAACCCCTTGCCGTCATCCTCGATCACCAGCCGCACGCCGGCGGCCCCAAAGTCCAGCGATAACTTCGTGTAGGTCGCGTCCGCATGCTTATAGATGTTGGCCAGCGCCTCCTGAATGATCCGAAAGAGGGCGATCGAAATCTCCGGCGAGAGCTCCTCGACCGGGGAGGCACCAACCTCGACGTGAACCGGAACGCCGGTCGCCTGCTGGAACTGGGCGCAGAGATCGACCACCCACTGTCCGATCTCTTTCTCCTTCATGATGATCGGGCGCAGTTGGTAGATGAACGTCCGCATCTCGGAGAGGACGTGGTTCAACTGCTGAATCGAGCCGGTGAGCACCGACGGTACGGCATCTGGCTGGCTCGACGCCAGGTCGCGGGCGTGCTCGAGCTGGAGCCCCAGGGCGTACACGTACTGGACGAGCCCGTCGTGCATGTCACGGGCGATCCGGTTACGCTCGGTGACCACGGCCATCTCGTTCTGTTGATCCTGAACACGCGCCTGCAGCCGAAGGCGTTCCATCCCCAACGCCACCTGGCGGCCGATCTCATCGAGCAATTCGAGTTCCGACGGCGTCAGCCGCTCGGCATCGGCAAAGCCCACCAGCAGGGTGGCCGTCATCCGTCCCTGCCATCGAACCGGGACCGCGGCGATGGCCTGCGCTTCGCTGCGAGACCAGAACGCGTCGTCGAGCAGCGACGGGCGGGCCGTACGCAACAGGACGAGGGGCCGCGCTGCCTCGCGCAGGCCAGCCATCAGCGGCAGCGCCTTAAGAGGCTGGCTGCGAAGCGACTCGAGGCCGAAGGCCGGCGGATCTGAGGCATCGAACGCCGCCTCGATGATCTCGCCCTCCTCGTCCGGCAGGATGACGGCGGCGGCAGTGGCGCGCATGGCGAAAGCCACTTGTTTAACGGCCCGCTGCAGCAATTCCGGCGTGGTGACGGCCTCACTCCCGGATTGAGCCGTGGCGAGCAGCGCTTCGGCCCGGCGCCGGGAGGCGCGCTCGGTTTCAAAGAGCCGGGCATGGTCGATGGCCACCGCCGCCTGGCTGGCGATCGCCTCGACCAGTCGCTGGTGCTCCGGGCCGAAGGGCTCGCGGGCGGCGCGTACCAGCACCAGCGCGCCCAGTAGATGGTGCTGCGCGCGCAGTGGGGCGGCCAGCACGGTCTTGGACCGGCGCTCCGTGCCGGTCGCTTTGTAACGGGCGTCCTTGGAAGAATCCTGAATCAGCGCCGTGCTGCCGTGGCGCACCACCCAACCGACGACGCCCTCGCCAACCTTGAAGCTCTTGACCTCTTTGAGGGCCACCGGCACCCCCAGCGCCGCCTTCACATGGAGCTCGGTCCGCGAGTCGTCGAGGAGGAAAATCGTGGCCGCGTCGAAGGCCACGAGCGCATTCATGCGCTCGAGGACCTCCTTCAAGGTGCGGTCGAGGTCCAGCGAGCTGCTGAGCACGGCGCTGACCTGGGTCAGCAGCCGGTAGGAGGGGGCCGGCGTAGGACTGCCGCCGGCGAGCACCCGGAGCCGGCTCGCGTCGACCTTACGCGCGCGCTCCGTCATGCGAGCGAGTGTATGGCGAGCTTCTTTCCAGCGGAGCGGCGTCACAGGATCGTCACGCGGCCAGAGTCAGACGGCGACGTTGCGCCGGTGGCCGGCGGCCGTCCCGGGCTAACGATTCTCTCAAGGGCGCCCGATAAACTTGACCCGTGAGGCGGCGGCGCGGCACCCTACTCCTTCTTGCTGCCTTGCTGGCCGCCTGTGATCCGGTCGCACCCAGGTCAACCGGGCCGAGCGCGGAATCGGCGCTCGACCTCATGTTCCAGAACAAGTACGCGGCCGCCAGCAGCCAGCTCCACGACCTGATCCGCGCGCACCCCCAGGACGCCAAAGACCACGCGGCTTACGCCCTGGTCCTCAACTACGAGACGAAACAAAAGCCCGCCCTCGACGAAGCGCTGAAAGCCCAGCGGCTCGCTCCCCACGACGGCTTCGTGCTCACCATCCTGACCCGGGTCGAGGACTGGAACGACGATATCCAGTCGGCGGCGCGCGACGGGGCCGCTGCCGTCAAGGCGGCGCCCAGCTCCGTACTGGCCCACGCCTTCTACGGTGAAGCGCTCGCGGACGTCGGCCAGTACAGCGACGCGCAGGCCCAGCTCACAAAAGGCGCGGCCCTTGCCAGGAAGGGAACCGACTACGACCGGGCGGAGGTCGAACGCAACTGGGCCAATTACTACCGCGACAAGAAGGACTATGCCCAGGCGCTCGCTCACCTCAAGCTGGCCGCGGGCGCCCAGCCGAAGTGGGTGGAGCGGCTCCTGGAATTAGCGCGGTTTTCGATCGCCCGCCAGGACCTGACTGGCGCGACCCAGTTCCTGCAGCAGGCCGCGACGCTCTCGCCGGATGACGCCGGGCTGCGCGAGCAACTGGGAGAAGTCGCGCTCTTTGCCCAGGACTTCGACGTCGCCAAGAGCGCCTACCAGGCCGCGCTTAAGCTTCAACCGCGGAGTGCGCTCGACCTCGAGCTGCTCGGCGATATCGCGGTCGCCCTGAACCAGGATCCGGCCACCGCCGCCAGCGACGAGCGTGCAGCGATCGCCGCGCAACCGACCGATCAGCAGGCCGGTGCCTACCTGGTCGCCGTGCTGCGGTACCTCGACAAGGACGAGGGTGCGGCGGCGCAGGCGGCCAAGCAGACGATCGCCCCCGGAGCGAGCCCGGCGCCGGCCGCGTCCTACGTCGATCTCGACCAGGCGGCGGTCGACCGGCAAGAGCTGGCGCTCGCGACCGTCAACCGGTACCGACGCCTGGCCGGTCTGGCCCCCGTCAGCAGCTCCGCGCTGATCCACCAGTCGGCGCTGGCACACGCTTTCTACACCTTCTTCAACGGGGCGCTCGCCAGCATCCGCGACCTCGGCATCCACAGAGAGCAGTCCACCGGCCAGGGCTATACCGGGGACAACGTGCTGACGCGGGCGCAGCATTTCGGCTATCCGCAGCGGTCGATGGCGGAGGTCATCACCCACCGGACCGACCCGGCGGGCGCGGTCAGCGACTGGATCGATTCCGTGTATCACCGCATCCCCCTGCTTCGCGCCGACCTCCTGGAGCTTGGCTACGGCGACGCGTACCTGGGGCCGATGACGGTCGAGGTGATGGACATCTCCTACCGCGAAACGCTGAGTGGGCGCGTCATCCTCTATCCGGCCAACAACCAGGTCAACCTGCCGACCGCCTTCAACGGCAACGAAATCCCGGATCCCGCGCCGAACGCCAGCTACCCGATCGGCTACCCGGTAACCGCCACCTTCGACCGTAATGCGAAGGTGACGATCGGCGCCTTCCATTTCCGCGACCCGTCGGGCACGGACCTGCCAGGGGTGACCCTGCAGCCCAACAACTCCGACATGGAGAACTCGTTCGGTTACCTCGCCAATACGCCTCTGCAACCGGGCACGACCTACACCGCCCAGCTGAGCTACACCCTCAATGGCATCGCCGGCCGACAGACCTGGCAGTTCACGACCGCGGCCGGTCCGAGCGTGACCCCGCAAACCCAGACGGCACCCGACGAGCTCCGCTCGCGGACCTCGTAAGCCGGCTCAGCGCCAGCTCAGAAAGAACGGCTGGCTCCAGGCACGGCCGCCGTTGTCAGCGATGGCTTCGACGCGGACATAGCCTTCGTCGCCGCCGACGCGGTATGAGCCGCCAGGGGCCGGGACCGCCTTCAGCAGGCGACCGCCGCGGCCGATGAAGCGCAGGGTCGACCCGGGCGTGGCTTCGGCGGTGATCGTCGTCCCCGCTACGGCCAAACTGCTGAACCCGGCGCCCGTCGACGCCACGAAGGCGCCCTGTCGAAGCGAGCTCAGCAGGGAATCGAGGTCGTTCGCCGGCGCGAGCACCTCGATCCAGGCACGGCCGAGCGCGGGATCGCCGAGGCTGATCGCGTCATCACCGGCAAACGCGAAGACACGGTCCCCGGCCGACAGCAGCCGGTCCCACATCGTGCTGGCGTCTGCCAGTCCCGGATCACCATCCGCCACCCTCGCGTCATAGACCTCCAGACCGAACAGGCCGTGGACCGCCAGCACCGTCGCGAGATTTTGCGACCTGGCCGTGGAGCCGGGCGCGGCCAGCACCGGCAAGCCGCCGTCCTGCGCGATCCAGTCGATGACGCCCTGGAGGTCATCGGCCGGCCGCCAGTGATCCACGCCGACCGCGAGCACGTCGGCAAATGGATAGGTCGCGTCGACGGTAGGGACCGCGGGGTGCGCGCGGCTGCCGTACTCCGACGGCCAGGTATAGGTGTTCATATCGCTGATCCCGAGGAAGGCATAGTCGTGGGCGGCATACCAGGCGCCGATGGCGGACGGCAGATCCTTCCCCACCCCTCGCACGGAGGCGACATGCAGGTTGCCCTTGTACCAGTTGCCGCCGGCCGCGTACGGGTCGCCGACCACGAGCCGCTTCGCCGTTGCGGTTGACGGTTTCCCGCTGGGCAGGCCCAGCTGGTGCCCGAGGACGGCGGAGCCGGCGACCGCCAGGACCACGAGGGCGATCAGCGCGGGATGGTATCGACCCGCGGGAAATCTCGCGACCCGGACGACACCGAAGGTGGCGCGGAAACGCTGACCCCAAGCGCGCCCAGTTCCTGACGGATCCGCCTGGCCAGGGTCGCGGCCCCGGGGGTGTCGCCATGCACGCACAGGGTTTCAAACGATACTGCAACCCGGCTGCCGTCGCTCGCGAGAACTTCACCGTCAGTGACTAACGAGCGGACCTGTCGTGCCACCTCCTCCGGATCGGTGAGCACCGCGGCCGGCTCGGACCGAGGCAGCAGCGTGCCGTCCACGCGATAGCGACGGTCGGCAAAGGCCTCCGCGGTGAAGGGATGGCCGATCGCCCTCGCCGCCTCCTGCATCGCCGATCCGGCGCGACCCACCAGCCGCAGGGTTGGATCGTATGCGCGGATCGCCGCGACGATCGCGACCGCCAGCACGGGATCGGTCTCCGCCTGGTTGTAAAGCGCACCGTGGGGCTTGACGTGGTGAAGCGTCGTGCCTTCAGCGCGGGCGATCGCATCGAGCGCACCAAGCTGAGACAAGAGAAGGTCCCGGATTTCGTCCGCGGTCAGCTGCTGCGGCCGCCGACCGAAACCCTCGCGGTCCTTGAACCCTGGGTGGGCACCGACCGCGACCCGGTGATCTACGGCCAGTGCCACCGTCGCTCGCATGCTGTGCGCGTCGCCAGCGTGAACCCCGCAGGCGATGTTGGCGGAGGTCACCAGCCGAAGCAGCGCCTCGTCGACCTCCGGTTCTCCCTCGCCGACATCCGCATTCAGGTCGAGCTGTCGCACCGGCTGATCGTACGGCGCAACGCAAGTACACGCTGGCCCTCCACGTTCACAAGCCACAAAGGAAACGGCTCGACCCTTCACAGGGCCGCAAGGAGCTGAATGCCGTTAAGGCAGCCCAGGCGAATGCTTGGTTCCTCCGCGGGTTCGAGTCCGTCTCCCGCTGCGTTATCACATCTTATTAGAGTGCTGGTAACAGCTAGCCACCGGGCCCCACCACGGAGCTCTAAACCACTCAAGGACCTGTAGCGTTCGGGGATGGGCTGGGCTCATGAGCGATGGCCAGCGATCCTGGAGCGGTGGGAGGCGGCAGTCGCCGCGCGCGGCAAGACTGCGGGTTCTCCGCTGTGCCAGCCACCCGCCACCGAGTCTGAGATTCAGGCCCTCGAAGCTCGACTTGGCTATCCGCTGCCGCCGAGCTATCGGACCTTTCTCCAGACTAGCAACGGGTTAAAGACCATCGGGTTCGATCCCACCGCCGAGCCGGCTGATGAATATCTGCCGGCCAGCCGGGTGTACGCGTTGAGGAATCGCGGCGATCCCGCCGAGACACTCTGGCTCACGCGCGATCGCGCCGAAGCGACCGGGCTCTTCGATATCGAGGGAAATGTAGCCGAGCAACTGCTGGAGCCACAGGAATACTCCCTTCGTGGTCACCTCTTGTACGCGGTCAAGATCGGCGGCCCATATCCCGAGGGAAGCGTCTTGCTCGATCCACTCGACGTCGATGCAGATGGCGAGTGGCGGGCCTGGGACTGCTGGAAAGAGACCTGCATCAAAGACCGATCGTTTGGCGACCTGATTGAGCGTACGGTCGCCAACGATTCTGCGCCCGAGGAGCCATCCTATTACCGCCATGTGAAAGATCCGAGCCCAGCTGCGCAGGAACGGCTTCGGCTGGAGACTGAGCTCGAAGCTGGGGGTGCCGCGGCCGAGAGAGCTGTGCAGCGATTGGCTGAAATGGCGACAATGCACGAGGACGCCGTTGACAGAGCTCCGGCGATGTGGGTGCTTTTGCACTCGAAGTCGGGTGCCGCGCAGGAAGCAGTCTTACGGCTCGTCGAGAGTCGTCCGGACGACCCTGTCGTTGTCGGCAATGCGCTGCAGAACGGACTGGGCCGGCAGCACACGGCCCGTGTGCGAAAGGGTCTGTGGAGAGCGCTGATGGGCCCTCACGGCGATTCTTACGCCTCCAGCCTTTACGGGCAGTGGCCGGAGCTGGTGGAAGAAGCTTGGACAGTAACGCAAGATCCCGCCTGGCTTCATCATCTTCTGTTCTGGCGCCGTCCGGGCAGCCTCCAACCATCAATTGATGCGCTCGCTGATCCATCACTTCCATCGGAAGACCGATTCACGCTGAGCTACACACTGAGCCACGCAACTCGCGGTCATCCCGACGCTCCGCAACCGGAGGCGGTCCGGCGGCTCGCGGCCGTGAAAGGGAACGATCCGCTCCACCTGGCACGAGCTCTGCTGGGCTGGGACCAGGTTGACATGGCCTTGTCCCTTCTCCGGGGGAATCTGGAGCAGGGCCAGGGCACCGATATCTATCTCTTCATGGAACTGCAGCAGATGGCTCCGCCGGCCGCCGTCCCTATCCTGATCGAGTCGTTGCACCGCAAGCCGTCCGCTCCAGCGTTACACACACTCGGCTGCATCGATCATCCGGATTCCGCTCCGGAATTGGGGCGACACCTTGATGGACCACTGCGGCTGATTGCATTGCTCGCATTAGAGCAACTTGCCAATCCACAGGCGCTATCGATCCTGGCCGACAGAGCCGTGGGCGGCGACGTCGATGCTGCGCGCGCACTTGCCCGCCGGCGGGACGAACGCTGCCTCGAACCGTTGATCCGGATGATCGGTGGCCCGCATCACCGAAAGGCGGTGACCGGACTTCGCGACCTCCGGCATCCACGAGCTGAGGACATCCTTGCTCGCGTGGTTACAGCTGACCAGGATGACAACGTGGCAGTGATCGCTGCGCACGGGCTGGTCATGGCGAAATCAAAGCGGGCAGGAGATGCCGCGAAGGCACTCTCCCGTCGGGCGGATCCTCACGTTAAGAAACTCGCCGACCATTGGTTAGAGCTACTTCGATCCGGATGAGTTCGCTGATCAGAGACAATCCTGTGCCGGTTCACGCCATTTCAAGCTTGCTGGAGCTAAGCTGCCAGCGGCAGGATGCGCTTGCCTCTCCAAGCTTTGCCCTGAGTGGGTTCGAGTCCAGTCGAACCCGTGACAACCTAAGTTGCCTGATCTAGAATCCGCTTTCCTCTCCATGTTGCGTCCTTCGCGAGTTCGAGACTCGTCTCCCGCTCCAGTCCCCCTGGCCTCCGGCTGGTTTTTGAGCTTACATGGGAAGAGCTCGGAGCTCCTGAACTTCTAACTACAGAGGACTATCTGGTCTGTGCTGGCGTCGGGATGGCGCCGAGCTGCCGCATCACGCCCAGGGCGTCCCACTGACGCCAGGTCTCGACCCGCTGGCCACCCTTGTAGCGGTAGATATCTATCCCCGCCCCGGTCATCCGCTTGTTAGTCGGGGGTATCCCCATGAACTCTCCCCGGTGCGTGCCGTGGCCCGTCCAGTGCACCACCACCCTGTCGCCCTCCGCGACCACATCCTCGATCGTGACGCGGATATCGGGGAAGGCGGAGAGGATCATCGCCACGGTCTGTCTGAAGCCCTCCCGCCCGGGTCCCTGGCCGGGAAAAAGCGGGTTGTGCTCGACGACATCGTTGGCGACGTGCTGGTCTACGGCACTCAGATTGTGCTCGTTCCACAGCTCCTCTTGGAAACGACGCTCCGCGGCCTTGTTTTCCTCAGTAGACATGGGAATACCTCCTTTTCAAAGAACGAGACCAGCCGAATGCCATCATGAGCGCAGTCCACGCGAGCAGCAAGTCCTTCGGTCTGGAGAGCGCGGATCCGCCGGCGCGGTCCGTGGCGCACGGCCAAGCGAGTTCAGCTGGCGACGGCCGACTAGGTCAGCTGCTGGAACCATCGGGGCGCCACGGGCGATTCATAGAGGAGAGCAGAAGTTTAGGGGCTATCGTCAATAGCCGTATTTGAGTAATAGCTCTGGAAGCCTCGATGGCTCGAACTTGCGGAAATCAACTCCGGTGATTTCTAGTAGGTGCTGTCCAAACCAAACATCGAAGGGGTGCGTCGATACGGCGAATTCGCTGATTAGCCTGGGCAAATCTTCGCCTTCGTTGTAGATAAGGAACTGGTCGCCATGGGGCGAACTTTGCAGGCACCATGTGACCTTTTGAACCCTGGACCTCTTTTGGAAATCCTCGTATTCTTTCCGTCTTGATTCCGTTAGTGTCTTTACGAATTCTTTGAGGGCATGCGTCTTGCCCGGCTGTATGGGTAATGCGATACAAAGCTGTTCCATCCTGATATCTCCTTTCTCTGACGCGAGCGGTGTTGACGCCGCCATCTTCGTCGTCGTCGCTGTCGAAAAGCCGCAGTAGTCATCGCGAATTGTGCAGAGGTCGACGCGGTCAGCGAACACCACCTCCTTGGGCTCATGTCGTGCGCCGGGCTAAGCCGAGCCACAGTGGGACTCGCGTGTTGTACACGCGACAGGCCTCGCCAAACCGCGCCTCCAGCGCGCTCCTCCCGAGGCACGGCGAGTATTGGCCGGAAGCGCCCACGTTCAATCGCCTTCCGGTACGTCTCTCGTCGCCTGCTCGGAGGCAGCGATCAGCCGAGCGAGCTTGGCCTCGGCCAGGTGAATAAGCGGTCCGACCGCCTCGAGAGGTATTTGCAGTTTGGAGGCGACTCCTGCGTCGTCGAGGCCTGCGTTGCGCAGCCTAAGCGCTGTTTCGTAGGTTGCCGGTAGGCGGCTGAGTGCGGTTTCTCGGTCCACGCGGAACAATCTAGGCCGCCCATCCGCTGATGTCTTGAGTAGCCCCCTACTCAAATTCTGGCTGAAGGGTCGCGCCGGCGCTGCGGCATCAACTCGAGAATTGGAGCGAGTTCGTCTCGGCCGCTGACGTCGAGCTTGGAGTAGATGTTGTACAGGTGGTTATCCACTGTGCGGACGGAGACGACGAGTCGCTCCGCGATCTCTCGGCTTGAGATTCCTTGGGCGGCCATGGCGGCGATCTCTCGCTCCCGTCGGGTAAGCGGGAGTGACCCGCTGATCTCGGCTAGGAGCGGGGTGCTCGCTCCTTCGCAGCGGCCCGCTAGCGTCCTCGCCCGAGTTGCGCACGCCAGAGCGCTGCTCCGCCTACCGGTCTCCCGGTGGATCCGCGAGGCTTCGGCCGCTGCCTCGGCGGCGAAGAGGAGCGCGCCGAGTTCCTCGAAGGTCCTCGAAGTTTCCTCCAGCGCATGGACATCGGACATGCGGACGGCGTCGGCGTGGTGGGCAAAGGCCGCAATTAGAGGGCCATCAACGATCTCGCTCAGCCTCGCCAACTCAGGGGCCACCTTTGGCTCGCCGAGTCGCAACGCGTCGTGAAGCGACATCGCCTGCCAGGTGTGCTGCCCCATCGATCCGGCGGCCTCGGCGGTCTCGATGGCGAGTGAGATCGCGCGCGAGATCTCACCGCCGGCAGCAGCCGTCCAGCTGGACGCTCGCCCGATGAGCGGATCAGCCATGTGGAACGACTCACGCATTACGGCCTCGGCCTCGGCTAAGGCGCGTTCGGCGGCGCTCACGTTGCCGAGCAGAGCCTCTGTCTGGGCGAGTTCGGCCAAGCACCCCGAACGGTGGTTAAACATATCGACCTCGCGGAAGACGATCGCCGCCTCTCTAAACCATCTCGCGGCGCTCCCGATCCTACCTTGGGTTCGCGTCACAAATCCGAGGGCGAAGGCATGTATCGCCCGCGCCGAGTCCGATTTCCGCTCGAGCGCCTCCTGATACGCTTGCTCGCCCACGCGCAAACTTTCCGACAACCTGCCTGCGTAATGGAGCGCGAAGCAGAGAGTCTTCGCGAACCAGTCGGTCGCGAACGGAACATCCCCGGTGTGCTCGCGCGCCATCGGCAGGATTCGCGTGATCATCGTCGTGGCGTGCCCAAAGCGGCCGGCCATGACGAGGGCCCAGCTCGCCGTCATCGCAGCCTGCAACAGGGCCCCCTCATCGGCGTTTTGACGGTCGAGAATGGCCGATGCGACCTCGATTGCCTGGTCCGTATGGCCTTCGAACAGGAGGTAGGTGGCGCGGGCGGCAGCCAGCCCGTCGCGCACGGGCTGGCTCAAGACAGCCGACTCGGCGCGCTCGATCGCCTCGCGCGCAGCGGGTCCTCGACCCAGACGCCAGAAAAGGTTATCGGCGCGGGTAATCGCGGCTTGGGCACGTTGCCCCTCGCCTTCGGACGAGGCCTCTAGTTCTGAGAGGACGCCCTCCGCGTCGGCAAATGCGCCCCGTCCGATCATCGCTTCCGAAAGGACGTGGAGGGCGAGGAAGCCGTAGCCGGAGTCCACGGCCGCCCGTGCCAGCCGCTCGGCCAGTAGGAAGTCGAACACTCCCATGGCTCGGCGGGCAGCCGCCACAAGCACGTCGGGGCGTTCGGTGGCGCCCGACTCCAGCCGCCACGTCGCCAGGCGAAGGAGATCCTCGCGCCGGCGAGCCCCAGTTTCCTCAAGCGCTCCGGCGAGTCGGCGGTTCATCGTCCGCGATGCGAGTAGAGGCATCCGCGCCCTGATCACGTCGCCATACAAGGGGTGCGAAAGCCCCACCTGAAGCCGGCGCCCGTCTTCTCGCACCTCAAGCAGGCCGGTGCGCTCCACGGTCTCGATCCCTTCCCGGTCGGCCAGCGATTGGAGGGCACTTGCCGAAAGGGGCTCACCGACCGCGACCAGCTCGAGGACAGCCCGCTGCGACGGCTGCAGCTGGCCCAGCCGCCCCTCCACGAGTTCGGCGAGGCGCGGAGCCACAACGAAGGTCCCTTGCCAGCGCCAGACCCCATCAATCTCGGTGAGGTTCCCTGTCTCCAACGCCCCAAAGACGAGCTCGCGGAGAAAGAGAGGGTTCCCCTGGGTTGCTTTCCATAACCTCTCGAAGCTGGCCCCGTCGATTTGAGAGCCCAGGGCTGCCTCCACGAGCTCGTGGGTCTCAAGGCGAGACAGGGGCTGCAGGTCGACGCGCTCTGCCACGCCATCCTTCCAGAGCCGGACGACCGCGTCGGGCGCCGGCTCTCCGGCCCGGACGGCGGCAATCACGCACGCGCTCCCAGCCTCCACCAGATAAAAGAGGAGAGAGGCCGAAGGCTCGTCCAAGAGATGAGCGTCATCGACGCCGATGACGAACCTGCGGCCCGCCGCGCGATCGGCCAGTCCCTCGGCGACCTTGTGGAACAACCCGAGGCGGTCGCTGCCTTCCACCGCCTCCGGAAGGAGGTGACCGGTCGCGCCGAACGGGATCGCGGCCGCAGAGAAGGTGGCAGCGGCCCACTCGGTCGCCAGGCCGGTCACCTTCGCTCGCTTGAGCCCCTCGAGGACCAGCCGTGTTTTGCCTACCCCAGCTGGGCCAGCGATGATGACGGCACCGCCAGGGCGGGCTATGGCCTGCTCGACGAACTCGAGCTCCTCTCCTCGCCCCACGAGAGGCCACGTCGGGGGCATTGGTTAAGGCTACGCCGAGCCCCGAAGCTAGGCAAGGCCCCGGCCGCAGACGGTCGGAGCCGCCCGGCGCCTGTACAGACTTACCACAGGCGAGCCGAGCTCTGAGTAGCGACCGGCCGTGCACCAAAAGATGAGTAGCGGGCTACTCAAGACATTGCGCGATGAGTCGCCCAAGATGGCGCCGCAAGGAGGAGACGCATGAAGGAGACCGAGGTGCACGTTCCAGCGAACAAAGCACAGCGTCCGAGGATCGGTCGTGCCCTGAGGGGGATTGCCGCCCTGGCAGCGTTGCTGCCGGTATTGCTGGTTCCGGAGAGTACGCTCGCGGCGTCGCCGTCGAAAATCCTGGTCGACTCGACAGCCGGGCAGCCGAACGCCGGGCTGCCGCAGTTCTGGGCCGGCACGGTCAACCGCGACGGGCTGCGCATTCCGGACGTTCCCGAGTGCCGGACCGTCAGTTGCGATCACCTGCTCCTCCAGGTGATGCTTCCCAACGGTATTTGGGAGCAGCACCCGGGCGGCGTCCAGGTCGCCATTCGATTCATCCACGGCACGCTGGACGACAACCTGGCGCTCGTCGTCTATCGCGAGGATGCGCGGATCGCCGCGTCCACAGCCCGGGTCGGCACTGCCCAGTCGGTGGTGATCCGGTCAGCGCAGAACGGCGTCTACGACGTGTACGTCGTGGACGGCATCGCGTATGGCGACACAGCGCCATCACCGCTGATCAGTTATGAAGGGCTGTCTCAGGTCGTCTACGACCCGCCGGTCCTGCCGGTCCGCGACCTGCTTCCGGACCTCGTCGCGCTTCCCCAGCAGAACGTCACGTTCGGGCCACCCTTCGAGATCTTCAACGACCCAGTGCCCCTAGGGTCGTCATGTTTCCAGAGCGAGATCGTTGAACGCAGCGCCCACACGTGCCTGCGATTCGACCAGGTGCTGGCGAACGCCGGCGCCGGGCCGCTGGACCTCAGGTTCGACCAGCCCTCGGGTATCGTTCCGGTGAACGGTCAGCTGATCCCGGTGCGCCAGCGAATCTACCGTTCCGACGGCACCCTCTATGACGTCCCCGTCGGCAACGTCTACTGGCATGCCATCCACCAGCACTATCACTTCGACGCCTTCGCGCAGTCAAAGCTGTGGGCGGTCGATGCGAGCGGCAACCGTGCCGGCACCACACCGGTGGCGACGGGCGACAAGGTGTCGTTCTGCATCGCGACGACGGACATCAACCCCGCCTACTGGGGCCAGCAGGCCTTCGGGCCGGACTCGTACCCGGCTCCCGATTGCATCCAACCCGACTCCACAAGCGGCGGATTCGATCACTTCAAGCAGGGCATGGCAGTCGGGTGGAGCGACACGTACAACTGGTTCCTGCCGGCGCAGTACGTCGAGGTCACTGGCGTTCCGGACGGGGACTACATCCTCGACACCACCGTGGATCCGACAAACCGTCTGATCGTGAGCGACAGGATGCACAACTGTGGATCCGTGCGCGTGCGCCTCGCCGGCATGGGCACTTCTAACCCACAGGCACAGCTCTTGGGCATCGGGCCGCCCTGTCTCTCCTGAGGGCAAATGTGTTCAGTTCATCGCTGAGCTTCACCAAAGGTTGCTGCTAAGGAGGACAAGATGTTCACGCAGACTCGATGGCGTGCCGCCGCGCTGATACTGCCGTTCGCCGTCGCCGCGCTGGTCTTGACGGCGAGCGAAGCGGGTGCCGTCTCGGGCACCATGCCGGTGAATGGGCAGCTCGTCTCACAGGTCCTGACCGCGGGCTGCACTTCGCCGATCGGCCTGTGCACCGCGGGCAGCTTGAACGGCGGGATCCAGGGTGACTTCGTCTTTACCGCCGCCAGCCTGGCTCCGACTAACGTGCCAACGGTTCTTTCGTACACGGGGATGATCGTCATCCACACCAAGACGGGAAACATCAACATCCGCGATGCGGGGATCTTTGACACGACAGGCAACGGCCCCGTTGTCGATCTTTCGACGGTCACTGGCGGAACGGGCGACTTCGCTGGCGCCTCCGGCTACCTCGAGGTTTTCGGCACGTTCACTTTCGCTGCTGGCGGGAACAGCGACTATCGCGGAAAGCTGGTGCTCCCGTAAACCCGAGATCTTCGCCGCTTGGGCGGCGGTGCTGGCCAGGGGCGGGAGCGGTCGGCTCGAATCCGATTTGACGCGAGACTTTGATGACAGATTCAGATCGGTCGCGGCATTTCCGGCTAATCCGTTTGGAGACGACGCGCGCCTTGTTTGCGCCGATATCTCTCGCCGTTTCCTTGGTCAAGCGGTTAGAAACTAACCAGGCCTTCACCCTTGGTCAGGTGCCGGCGCCGATGCAAACAACAAACTCCTCGGCCGCGTGCTCAGGCCGGGCAGTCGCGGATGAGTTGAAATCGGTTGGCGAAGAGCGTATGAAGTGGCGGCGGCGCTAGCAGGCCGGACAGGGTCAATGCAAGGAGGTCGAACAGATGATGCGGTTTGAGGTCAGCACGGAGATCAAGCGGCCGCTCGGTGAGGTGTTTGCCTACCTCGTCGACCAGGGCAACCTCTCTGAATGGAACTCCTTCGTGGAGGAGTCCAGAGCATCGGAGATGCCAATGCGGAAGGGGACGACAATCACGACAAGTGCCCGATTTTTGGGTCGGCGCATCGATGCCATCAACGAGGTTACTGAATACGTGCCCAACCGGAAGTTCGGGCAAAAGGGCGAGAAGCCGTTTCCACTCACGATCACGAACGTGTTCGAGGCCGTAGGGGGAGGCACCAAGGTCACTGCCACCTTTGAGGGTGAGCCGGGGGGCTTCTTCAAGATAGGCGAGCCCATCGTGGCTCGTATCGCGAAGAAGCAATTCCAGGCACAGCTCGATACGCTGAAGGAACTGCTCGAGGCCCGTACTCCCGCCCAAGCCAGGTAGTTTGCAGCCGGGCTGCTAGCGCCCGGCGGGGACCGCTATGACAGGCGCTCGCTCACCGCGATGGTCACCTGACGAGCTCCAGCCGGTGGATGACGCGCATTCGTTTCTGCGATGCGGCACCAGCGGGTTCGAGTCCCGTCGAACCCGTATGCAACCTAGGCCGCCTGAGCGAGGATCCGCTTCCCTCTCCAGTTTGCGTCCTTCGCGAGTCCGAGCCTTATTGAACTCGCGACCTCAATTTGCGGAGAGGGGCGAATCAATTCTCTGCGTTGACGAGCACGCATGGGAATCCTCGGGCCTCGCACGGTTGAACGAGAACCAGGAGCCCGTGCTCACGGATTCAGAGATGGCCCACCGGCGCGAGATGGTTGATAGTTTGCAGCGTACGACTCTCAATGGCATCATGCACATCACCTGGCAGGACGTTATAGGACCGTGATCCGCCAAGCTTTAGCGAAGTCAGCGGCCGACGCCGCCTGACCGAGTACTCAGCCTCGCGACAGCTCGAAGGACGCCGCCTGGTCTTCTGACGAAGCCTTTCCCGCCTCGAAAATGGTCCAGCGAAGCGCGAGGGACCCCGCCATGGTGCAGACGGCCGCCGCGGTCGACAACGATCGCAGCACGCGCCCGTCGCGACGACGCGCGAACCTATGGAGCAGCAGCGGGAGCAGCGAACCCGCGCCAACGGCGCCCAGCCAGAACGGCGCGGCGAATCGACCGGTCGTGAGCGGACGCGCCGTCTTCCCTGACTGCACAAGGTAGCCCGTGAGGATGGCCAACTCTCCAAGCGACGCCGCCGATTCCACCGTGGCGAGCCGGTGCAAGGTCGCCTCGGGCGCGCCGCGTCGCGCGGCCTGGAGCGTGACTGCGGCCGAGCCGCTCGACAAGGCCGAAGCCATGAACACGCCCCCGAGCAGCTTGCTCTTCGCCCACAGCGGGACATTAGTCGCGCCCAAGAGGACGCCGCTGTAGCCAGCGAGCGTCAGGCCCAGAAGACTGCCGGCCAGTTCCGTCAGCCGGCGTGGGACGAGCCGGGCCAGCGTGCGAAGTGGACCGCGAAGCAGGCCCGTATCGCCGGCGTGGGATGCGGCCCTGGCGAGGGCAAGCGGCGTGAAGCCGGTCAAGGTCCAGGCGCCGAGGTTCATCGGGGAGAGCGGCTTGAAGATGCGCAGCATGTGATGAAAGCGGTCCGGACGGCCAAGGTCGGCGATCAGCAGTGGTGCGCACGGGACGATGGCGCCCGCCGCAATGTAGTAGCCGTCGGCGGCAACGCCGCGGTCGTCGCCCGTGCCGAAGGTTTGCGCCAGCGAGGCAGTGAAATAGGCGCCGGCGGCCACGCCACCGAGCCAGAAGTAGGCGGGCACCTCCCAGGTCCAGACCGGCCGGCGCACGACCGGGTAGTTGTAATAGCCGCGACCCCCACCCTGTCCTCCGCCAGAGGGGGAGGAGGATTTCCGGGGATCTCCGGTCATCGCCGTCCACCGCGAAACACGAGGGCCGCGACCATCGCGAAGCCAATCCCGACGGCGGCACTCCATCCATAGCGTTCCGCCATCGTCTTGCGCGGCAATCGCGGGACTTCGGGCAGGTTGTAGGTCTGCGGCTCGTCGAGCAGCAGGAAGAAGGCGTGTAGCGGACCGACCTCCTGAGCCTCCTTCCCTTCCGGCATTCCATAAAGGCGCGCCTTCGACTCCCCGCGTTCCTTGAGCTCGCCGAGGCGCCGACGGGCGCGCTGCTGCAGCTCTTCGACGTCGCCGAACTGGATCGACGCCGTCGGACACGACTTGGCGCAGGCGGGGGTCATGTCATCCTTCAGCCGGTCGTAGCAAAGCGTGCATTTGTGCGCCGTCCCGGCCTCGAACTGGCCGTCCTTCGGGGCGCGGTCGATAACGCCGAAGGGGCAGGCCGGCACGCAGAAGCCACAGCCGTTGCAGATGTCCTGTTGGACGTAGACGGTGCCGAATTCGGTGCGCACCAGGGCGCCCGTCGGGCAGGCTTCCAGGCAGGCCGCATTGGCGCAGTGCTTGCAGACGTCCGACATCATCAGCCAGCGCTGCTCCTGCCGGCTGCCGTTGGCCTTCGCCTGCTCGATGAATTGCACGTGCCGCCAGGTGGTGGCGCCCAGGTGACCCGTGTTGTCGTAGCTGTTGCCGGTGATGGCAAATCCGTCCGCGGGCAGCTGGTTCCACTGCTTGCAGGCGACTTCGCAGGCCTTGCAGCCGATACAGAGGCTGGTGTCGGTGAAGAAGCCCTTCGCTCTTTTCGCGGGCGGCGGTTCCTCAATGTTCATCATCCGCTTGTAGCCGTCGATCATCGCAACCGCCCCTTTCGAAGGTTGCAGGTCAGCGCCTTGTCTTCCTGGATGAAGACGTTCGGTTCCTCGGAGAGCGCGACCAGGTCATTCGCCATGGCGCCCTTGACAAGCCCCTGGTAGCCCCAGTGATAGGGCAGGCCGATCTCATGAATCACCTTCCCGTTGTGACGGAACGGACGCATCCGCCGGGTGACCAGCGCCTTGCACTCGATCTGGTTGCGGGGCGTCGACACGACGACCCAATCGAGGTTTTCGATGCTCTTTTCGGTGGCCAGCTCGGGACTGATCTCGGCGAACATCTCGGGCATCAGCTCGCTGAGCCAGCTGTTCCAGCGCGACATCGCGCCGGAGGTGTACTGCTCGGTCACGCGATAGGTGGTCACGACATAGGGGTACCGCGGATCACCGGGGGCGCTGATGGCGTTGTCCTTCCGCGGGAATCGCCGGGCGACCGGGCTGTCCTGGCGCTTATAGAGCGCGTTCGAGACCGGTGATTCGAGGGGTTCGTAATGGGTGGGCAGCGGCCCGTCCTTGAGCCCGCTCGGTGCAAACAGCCAGCCGCGACCGTCGGCTTTGAGGGTGAACGGATCAGAGCCGGAGTGTAGGTCCAGCCCGGTGCCGTGTTCCTTCGCCGGCGTATCGGGCGCCTTTTTTGCCGGGAAGTCGGGGACGTCGATCCCGGTCCAGGTCCCGGCGCCCGCGTCCCACCAGACGTATTTCTTTCGCTCCGACCAGGGCTTGCCGGCCGGGTCCGCGGAGGCCCGGTTGTAGAGGATGCGCCGGTTGCCGGGCCAGGCGAATCCCCATTCGGGATTGACGTAGTTCTCCGGACTGCGGTTTCGACGACGCGCCATGTTCTGCCCCGGCGCCGGAAACACCCCGGAATAAATCCAGACGCCGCAGGCGGTGGAGCCGTCGTCCTTCAGGCGCTCGTAATCGGGAAGCTGCTGGTGATCAGCGACGGTGTAGCCGTTGACCTCCATCAACACCTTCTCGGCGGACGGCTCGTCTGTAATCCGCCACTCCGGGTCGGGCCCGTCCGGAAGGTAGTCCCAGGTGAGGTTCAGCAAGCCCTGGTCCCGGGGATCCGTCGAGTCGCGATAGAGATCTTTCAGCCGCCGCCCCAGGTGATAGAGAAACCAGAGGTCCGAGCGCGTGTCCGCCGGCGGGTCGACTGCCTTGTCGTGGTACTGCAAAAGGCGCTGGGTATTGGTGAAGGTCCCTTCTTTCTCGCCCGGGCCGGCCGTCGGCAAGAGGAAGACCTCGGTCTTGATATCGGCCGGCTTCCATCCTTCGGGCGCGGCGTACCAGAACGCCGCAGTCTCGGTCTCGTAGAGGTCGAGCGCCACCAACCAATCGAGCTCGGTGAGCGCTTTGCGCTGGAGGCCGGCGTGCGGGCTGCCGTTCGCGGGATTCTGGCCGAAGACGACAAAGCCTTTGACCTTGCCGTCCGCCATCGCGGCGGAGGTGGAGACATGCGAGTGATCGCCGGTCAACTTCGGAATCCACTGGTAGCCATACTCGTTCGCTTCGGTGGCGGCGTCTCCATACCACGCTTTGAGCAGCGACACCATGAATTTCGGCAGGTTCGACCAGTACCCGCCCCTGACGCCCGACTCACGGTTGTATTTCTCGAGGGTGTCGTCTTTGAAGGCCGCTGGGTGCGGGAGATAGCCTGGCAACATATCGAAAAGCGTGGGCACGTCCGTCGATCCCTGGATCGATGCGTGGCCGCGCAGCGCCATGATGCCGCCACCGGGACGGCCGATGTTGCCCAGCAGCAGCTGCAGGATGCCGGCGGCCCGAATGATCTGCGCGCCGTAACTCTGCTGCGTCCAGCCCACCGCATAGCAGATCGCGCTCGTCCGCTCGCGCCCGGAATTCTTCGTCAACACCTCAGCCACCTGCAGGAAGAGATCTTTCGGCGAGCCGCAGACCCGCTCCACCATCTCCGGGGTGTAGCGCGCGTAGTGTCGCTTGAGGATCTGGAACACGCAGCGCGGATCCTGCAGCGTTTCGTCGCGCTGCCCGGCGTACGCCCAGCCGGCGGTGTCGTAGGTGCCTGATTGCGGATCGTACCCAGAAAAGAGGCCGCCGTTGTCTTCGGCATCGACGTAGCCGTCGCTGACGATCGTCGACGCGTTGGTGTAGGCGAGCACGTATTCCTTGAACCATTTATCGTGCGTCAGCACGTAGTTGATGAGCCCGCCGAGAAACGCGATGTCACTGCCCGATCGGATCGGCACGTAGAGATTGGCGGACGCCGAGGTGCGAGTGAAGCGGGGATCGACGTGGATGATGGTGGCCCCTTTCTCGCGCGCCTTCATCGGCCAGCGGAAGCCGACCGGGTGATTCTCGGCCATGTTGCTGCCCATGATCAGGATGGCGTCGGCGTTGGCGAGGTCCTGCTGGAAGGTGGTCGCCCCACCTCGTCCGAAGCTCGTCCCCAGACCGGGGACGGTGGAGCTATGTCATATCCGGGCCTGGTTTTCGATCGAGACGAGGCCCAGGCCACCGCTGAAGAGCTTCTTGATCAGGTAGTTCTCTTCGATGTCCATCGTCGCCCCGCCCAGGGTCGCGATCGCCGTCGTCTGGTTGACGAGCTTGCCCTCGGGCGTGCGCTCGACGAAGGTGGCGTCGCGCGTCTCTTTGATGAGCGTGGCGATGCGGTCCATCGCCCACTCCAGCGGCCGATCTTCCCAGCGGTCCGAGTGCGGCGCGCGGTATCGCACCGTCGTCACCCGGTTGGGGTTGACCACATATTGATAGGTGGCGGCGCCCTTCGGGCACAGGGTGCCTTCGTTGATGGGCGAGGCCGGGTTCCCCTCGATGTCGATGATCCGCTTGTCCTTCACGTAGACGAGTTGGCTGCAGCCGACCGCGCAATAAGGACACACGGAAGGCACGGCCTTCTCTGCGTCGCGGATGCGCGGCTTCTTCTCGATCGATTCGCGGGACACGGGCTGCGGCGACATGCCCAGCCGGCCGAGCGGCCCGAGCCCCAACCCACCCGCCTGCTCGATCGCCAACTGCGCCTCCTTGACGGCCGCGTGAGGTCGTATCACGCTCGCCTTTCCACACCGGGGCTCGCTGATATCACGCTCGCCTTTCCACACCGGGGCTCGCTGATGTCACGCTCGCCTTTCCACACCGGGGCTCGCTGATGTCACGCTCGCCTTTCCACACCGGGGCTCGCTATTAACCAGTATATGGACGCCCCTACGTTCGGCGCCAACGTAACCCGGCGCCGTAGATTGGAGACATGAAACGCGCGGTTGTCTGTTTGCTGAGCCTGATGCTGCTCGTGGGCGGCCTGGCCGGCTGCGGCTACTCGAACAGCTCCGGCTCGGGCGGCGCTTCGAGCAGCGCCAAGCCCGGCTATTAGGGCCAGTCCGACCAGATTCACGCTCCGTCGCAATCGAAAGACTCGCCAGCGCGAGCCGTTTCTCCGTTGATGCGCCATCGACCGTTAAGCCCCCGGCTCATCTCCTTGCTCCTCGGCGCCACCTGGGTCCTCAGCTCCTGTGGTGGATTGGGGAGCGGCGGCAATGTCCAAACCGGGATCCACAAGATCAAGCATGTGATCGTGATCATGCAAGAGAACCGGAGCTTCGACAGCTACTTCGGGACCTTCCCCGGCGCCAACGGCTTGCCGAAGAACATCTGCGTGCCAGACCCGGCGGGTAGCTGCGTCAAGCCGTATCACGACGGAAACGATCTCAACAGTGGCGGCCCCCACGGCCAGTCGGATGCGATCGCGGATATCAACGGCGGCAAGATGGACGGCTTTGTCGCCCAGGCCTTGAAGGGCAAGAAGGGGTGCTCGCAAACCGACAATCCTGCGTGCGGCGGCGACAACAAGACGGACGTGATGGGATTCCACGACGCGCGCGAGATCCCGAACTACTGGTACTACGCCCAGCAATACGTGCTGCAGGACCGGATGTTCGAACCGAATGCCTCCTGGAGCCTGCCCGAGCACCTCTTCATGGTCTCGGAGTGGTCGGCGCACTGCACCGTCAAAGGCGACCCGAAGAGCTGTGTCAACGCCTTGCAGAGCCCGGGCAACCCACCGGATTTCAAGAAACATGCCGGGAAACCGGTGCAGCCCCCCGACTATGCGTGGACCGACCTTACCTTCCTGCTCCACAAGAACAAGGTCAGCTGGAACTATTACGTCGAAGGCGGAACCGAGCCCGACTGCGCCGACGACACGATGGCGTGCGCCCCAGTGTTGCAGCGCGCTAAGACGCCCGGTATCTGGAACCCGCTGCCCTATTTCGACACCGTCAGTGCCGACGGCGAACTGCGCAACGTGACCGACGTGTCGAACTACTTCAAGGCGGCCAAAGACGGGACGCTGCCGGCCGTCGCCTGGATCGCGCCCAGCGGCCCCGACAGCGAGCACCCACCGGCGCTGGTGAGCCGCGGCCAGGCCTGGGTCACCGGGCTCATCAACGCCGCGATGCAGGGTCCGGAATGGGACAGCACGGCGATCTTCCTGTCATGGGACGACTGGGGCGGCTTCTACGACCAGGTCAAGCCGCCGGTTGTCGACCAGAACGGTTACGGACTCCGGGTGCCGGGAATCGTGATCAGCCCGTACGCCCGCCAGGGGTTCATCGACCACCAGACCCTGAGCTTCGACGCCTACGTGAAATTCATCGAGGACGATTTCCTCAACGGCCGGCGGCTCGACCCCAAGACGGACGGCCGGCCGGATCCACGTCCAGGCGTTCGTGAGAACGCGTCGCAGCTGGGCAACCTGATCAAGGACTTCGACTTCAGCCAATCCCCGCGGGCCGGGCAACTCCTGCCCACCACGCCGGCCCCGGGTCCGCCCTCGACGGGACCCTATAGCTGATCGGCGCGAGGAGGTTCTAAGGAGCCTCTCAGGGCCGATTCACACCGGGAACCTAGCCTGAGCACCATGGACGACGCGCCCGTCGTAACGCCGGCCGCTCCGCCGCGCAAGCCGATCTGGAAGCGGCCCGTCTCGCGCCGGGCCGTGCTGGCGACGGGGGCCGCCGGCGCCGCGGCGACCGCCCTGGCGGTGCTGTGGAAGGGTAACGACCTGTCGCAGATCCTCGACCACGTGCGTGACCTGACGCATGGCTACCAGGGCGCGCTCAGCAGCGAGCGAGTGCGCATCGCCCACCTGCTGCGCCGTGCGGGATTCGGCGCCACCAAGGCCGAGCTGGATCGCTACGCGGCGATGGGGACCACCGCCGCCACTCAGTCACTCCTCAACTACCAGCAGACCTCGAACGCCGCGCTCGAGGCGCAGCTGCCGACCATCGATCCGGCCAACGCAAACAACGCGCGGCTGGTGGGCGCGATCCAGGGATGGTGGCTGCAGCGGATGGCGCAGACCGAGCGGCCGCTCGAAGAGAAGATGACGCTGTTCTGGCACGGGCTGCTCACCAGCGGGCTCGACAAGGCCGGCCCGGCGCAGCTGTTCACCCAGAACCAGCTCTTTCGCACGACGGCACTTGGCAACTTCGATGACCTGCTCAAAGCCGTCTCCAAGGACCCGGCGATGATGGTCTACCTCGACACCGAGACCAACCGCAAAGGCAAGCCCAACGAGAACTACGCCCGTGAGCTGATGGAGCTGTTCACCACCGGCATCGGGCATTACACCGAGGACGATGTGCGTGAGTCCGCCCGGGCGTTCACCGGTTGGACGCTGAGCGGAGCGAAGCAGCTTCGCTATACGACCCAATCGCTGTTCGTGCCGCGCCTATACGACGCCGGCCAGAAGACGTTCATGGGGAAGACCGGCAACTTCACCGGGGACGACATCGTCGAGAAGCTGGTTCCATTGCGCGCCACGGCTGAGCGGCTGAGTGCGCGGCTGTTCACGTTCTTCGCTTACGGAAATCCGGAGGCGGAGATCGTGCATCACCTGGCGGACACCTTTCAGAATTCGCGCTACAACGTCGGCGCGGTGGTCCGGGAAATCTTTACCATGGATGCCTTTTACTCCGACAAGGCGTACCGCGCGCTGGTCAAGAGCCCGGCGGAGCTCGTCGCGCAGACCCTCAAGGTGACGGGCGCCGATGCAAAGGGCTTCATCGCGGCGGCCAACGCGATGGCGCCCATGGGCCAGGTGCTGTTCTATCCACCGAATGTCGCCGGCTGGCCCAGTGGCAGTTCCTGGATCAACAGCTCGACGCTCCTGACCCGGATCAACTTCGCGAACGCGGCGACGCGGCGTGTGGCGGCACCATTGCCGGCGCAGTCCGTCGATCAGCTGACCGCCACCCTAGTCGATGGGAACGTCACGACAAACACCCGGGAAGGCTTACAGGCCTTTGCGGCCGCGCATCCGGGCGACCAGGCCGGCCTCCTCTTCATGGGGCTGGCGACGCCGGAGTTCCAACTGAACTGATGGAGATGAGCCCCCATGTTTAGCCGCCGCGACTTCATCAAGCAGGGCCTGCTGCCGGTGTTTGCCGGCTCGGCGGTGCCGAGCATCTTCGCCAACGGCGTGGCGGCCGCCGCCGCGGACGCGCCGCAGGCGACGAACGGCCGGATCCTCGTGCTGGTGCAGCTGGCAGGCGGCAACGACGGCCTCAACACGCTGATCCCCTTCCAGGACGGGGCCTATCACGATGCCCGGCCGACGCTGCGGCAGGACACGGGCGTGCTGACGCTCAACAACCAGCTCGGCCTCCATCCGAATCTGAAGGGCCTCAAGGCCAGCTGGGACGCCGGGCAACTGGCGATCGTGCAAGGCGTCGGGTATCCGAGTCCGAACCTGTCGCACTTCGCCTCCATGTCGATCTGGGAGACCGCCAGCGTGCAGGGCGGGATCGGCGACGGCTGGCTGGGACGCTACCTCAATTACCTGGACAATGTTGGCGAGAGTCCCAATCACGCGCTGGAAGGCGTGAGCGCCGGCTCACTCGTGCCGCCTGAACTCCGGTCGAAGACGCCGGTCACGGCGCTCCAGTCCCTGCAGTCCTTCCGCCTCCAGCCGATCAACGAGCACGGCACCCAGGTCGACGTCGAGAACCCGCTGATGAAGTTTTACGGCGCCTTCAAGACGGCGGGACCGGCGCCTTTCGGTGCCCTGCTTGACACGACGCTGCAGCAAGCACTGCAGGCGTCGCATGCGCTTCAGTCGACGGACGCGACTTACCAGTCGATGGCGACCTACCCAGCAAAGAGCGCGATCGCGAGCTCGCTGAAGCTGGTGGCGGAGACGATCGTGTCCGGACTGGGCGTGCGGGTGGCGCACGTCACCCTGGGCGGTTTCGACAACCACGCGCGCGAGAAGCCGGCCCATGACAAGCTCCTGCTCGACCTCGACCAGGCGCTCGCCGCTTTCATGCAGGACCTGGCGGGCCACGGATACGGCGACAAGGTGCTGGTGATGACCTGGTCGGAGTTCGGACGGCGGGTCAAAGAGAACGGTAGCGCCGGGACCGACCACGGCACCGCCGCGCCGATGTTCCTGCTGGGCGCGCCGGTCAAGGGTGGCCTGTACGGCGAGCAGCCAAGCCTCGCCAACCTCGACAACGGCAACCTCAAGTTCACCACCGACTTCCGTTCGGTGTATGCGTCCGTGCTGCAGGGATACCTGAACGCGCCGGCGTCGGACCTGCTGGGCGGGAACTACGAAATCCTGCCGCTGTTGAAGGCCTAGCCCAGTACGATCACGGCGTGCGACTGCCGCCGGACGCGATCGTCCGACTCAACCTCGGACACCTGTGGCTGCCGGATATGTCGATCGAAATCCCCGTTCACGGCTTCTTGATCAAGCATCCGGCGGGTGCGGGGCTGGTCGACACCGGCTACGGCACGCCGCTCGAGCTGATCAAGGATTACCGTCCGGTCAACGCCTCGGTCGCGGAGGCGCTGCGCACGCATGACGTCGACCCGTCCGACATCCGCTGGGTCATCAACAGCCACCTGCACTTCGACCATTGCGGGCAGAATGCGGTGTTTCCGCAGGCGCCCTTCTACATCCAGCGGACCGAGTATGAGAGGCGCCATCGCTACGAAACACCAGCGGCATGGCTGGAGTTTGCCGGGGCGCGGTTCGAATTGCTGGATGGTGCGTCCGAGGTCGTTCCCGGCGTTCGCGTTCTCATCACACCGGGCCACACCGCCGGCCACCAGGCCATTCAGGTCGACACCACGGCGGGTTCGGCGCTGATCACCGGCGATGCGTGCTGGACGGTCGAGATGTTCGAAGGGCAAGTGCCGCGCGACGAGATGATGGAGGATGTGCCGACTTCGCAGCGTTCGCTCGAGAAGCTACGGAACCTGAAGCCGGCCGCCGTGCACTTCTGCCACGACAACCGGACCTGGCATCACGCGACAGCTAGTCGATGATCGCTAGGTGGCTCGAGAGATCCCATCCAGACTGGAGCGGCGGACCCGAAAACATGACCGAGATCTGATCCGGAGCAAAGCCGCCTTCAGGCCCGCGAGTTGGGGGCTCAACGACAACGACCAAGATCTCTCGCCAGACTCCATAAGCCGACAGATTGATCCAGTCATGGCGTCCCTGACCGACTAACTCCAGCCAGCGCCGTTCGAAGGCGACAGGAGTGAACAGTCGGCTCGATGCTAGTGTCGGGAGTCGGTTTAATGACGACCCGTCAACCTGGCTTACTACAGCAAGGAGAACCCGCGACCAGCTGGGGACATCACCGGGAATTCCCGCGGCGGTGGTTCGCAGCCAGGCCTGCAACTCGTCTAGAGCCCGCTGGGGATTCTGTCTCGCGTCTCGATGCGCCTGGCAAGTCACCGTGCCGGACGGCCACGAATATGCGGCGACCGTTCCTTCGGAACTACATCGTCCGCCACCCTCCCTACCGAAGGCAGCCAAGGTTGACGACCGCCATCACTGGTAGCTTCGTGCCAGGGCTTTGTGCGCTACCAGCCCTAACGCCTGGCGAAGGGCATTAGCGGGTCGACAACGTCGTGGCGAGCCCGCGCCAGAAGCTCATCGAGTACGACGAGCAAGGAGACGGTTGGAAACTCGGCGACCCTGACGTCGACAAAGACCTCGCAATGGAGCGGCCGCGTCAGAAGCTCATCGGCTGGAAGCCGCACACGCATTACCGGTTCGCCATCAATGAATCTCGGGAAGACGGTGCTCTCGATCGACGCGCCGAAGGGCAGGCCTACGACCCTGTCGCCACCGATCGGTGCCGCCGGCACCACAGTCACCCGGTGCTTATCGCTGTTGTCGAGATCCTGAATGATCGCGAGGAAGTGCTGATCCGGGTCCTCGCTGCCGCCGGCCGCGGCGACTGCCTGGTATGGCTGAAGGCTTTGAATGATCGCCTGAGCTTGCGACGGCATCCGGGCTACGGATGCGGGGGGCCAGTGCTTCGGCGCGTTCCTCAGTATCGGAAAGCTCGTTCCACGCTGCCCAACTTCGGGCGCCGGGTCGAGCTCCCAGGCCAGCTGATCAAGTGCGACGCGTATGTTGTGGACCGCGTCTGCAAACAGCGCGGCCCACTGATCGAGCGGGGGATCACGTACAACGCGCAAATTGAAGTCGATACAGTGCTCGGCCTCGTTCGGGATCCCGACAACCCCGAAGCTGCCGTCGGCAAGATAACCGTCAATCGATCTACGCAGATCATCGATGAGCTCGCCTGCGCGCCGGAGCCTGAGGTCGGGCCGCCCTCTGTCTGCTACCACCGCAGGCCAGACTTAATTTCAAGCCAAATGTCAGCGGCGTCGCGATCGATGAGTAGGGGTGTCGCGATCTGAACTCCTGGCTGCGAACCGGTTTTGCGAAGAGCTTCGTAGAAGTTTCGATCGGCAGTGATTAGGTAATCCCGACCGATCGCGAAGCCTGAATGGTTGATGTCGCCCCAGTTGCCGCGGTCGATTTTCCGCTCGGTCTGGAAATAGTCCATCAGACCGATGACCCGAGTAATGGGGATCGTCGCGGGGTCCAGCTCATCCAGCCAGAAGCGCATCCACCCTTCCACATCAATACGATGCAAGGCCAAGTGGGGCCTGCCCCAATCGAAAAGATCACGAACGCCGGCATCAGCGCGGGTCATGGCCAGCCACCACGCAGCGCCCGTCTGCTGCCGCCAATAGGCGTCTGGAGCAGGCAGCGCGTCGACGAGCGGCTGTAGCCTTGCAGCGATCGTCGGCTCGGTCACCGGACTTGGTAGCACCAGGCCAGCGCGATCCGCACGGCGCCGCAGCTTCTGTACACGTTCCGAATTCGCTATCAGCCCGCGCAGGAATGGGTCATATGCCACGACGCCTTTCGGCCTGTAGGACGCGTCGTTTCTCAATTGTGTCCAGATTTCACGCTGTCGGGCACTGCGGCGATGGATGGCGCGAAGGTCCGGTGTCGGCTCGACCCAGTCAGGGTGTCGCGACTGCAACTGGCGAACCACGGCGAGTACTGCTCGGTATGCATTCGGCTCGACTTCATGGTCACGAGCCACCTGGAGCAAGGCGCGAAGGAGCTGCGGCCGAGTCACGGTGGTAACGGTGTCCGGCATTCGCCAGATCTCGACCAGGTTCTGCACTGAGGCGGTGGCCACTGCGTCGTGGGCTTTCAGTAGCGCCTTTACGCGGCCACCGGCGCCCTGGCGGGCGATTGGTTCGAGGGCGCTGGTATCGAAGTAGAGCGTTACGTTCGCCTTGGACATCCCAGGGAATGGGTAGGAGTTGATCCTAACGGAGGGTCGTCGCGACTTGTTCGATCTTCATCGGCCCGGAGACTCACCCCGCTTAACTGGGATGCCGAGCGCCTCGATGACGTCGTCGACCCCTTGATAGCCGAAGATCCGAAGAATGCGCCGCACGGCGTAATCAAGGATGCCAATGGGAAATTCGCCGATGTCGAACGACACGAAGGCCTGCGACCAGTCCTGGATCTGATGCGCCGGGATGACAAGCCTCTCGGTTGGCCGTGGGAGCCCAGAGTTGCTGGGCCAACGGTCGATCTGCTCTAGCCATTCACCGATTTTGTGCTGACTGCACCAAGATAGCGCCCTGATTTCCGTGACGCTGGTCCATTACATCGAGTGGCCTACACATCGGACAATGCCGAAATGAAAATCGATAGTGGCGATACCGCCTGGGTCCTCGCGTCGGCGGCGCTCGTGATGTTGATGACGCCGGCACTTGGCTTCTTCTACGGCGGTCTCGTCCGCCGGAAGAACGTGCTGTCGACCATCATGCACAGCTTCTTCATCCTGTGCCTGATCAGCGTCCAATGGGTCCTGTGGGGCTACAGCCTCGCGTTCGGACCGGATAAGTTCCACCTGATCGGCGGTCTCGAGTGGATCGGTCTGAACAACGTGGGCTTCACGCCGAACCCCGATTACGCGCCCACCATCCCGCACCAGGCGTACATGGTCTTCCAGATGATGTTCGCTGTCATCACGCCGGCGCTGATCAGCGGCGCGTTCGCCGAACGCCAGCGGTTCAAGGCATTCGTGCTCTTCTCCCTGTTGTGGGCGACGTTTGTTTATGACCCGATCGCGCACTGGGTCTGGGGCGCCGGCGGGTGGCTGCACAACCTTGGCGCCCTCGACTTCGCCGGCGGGACGGTCGTGCACATCAGCTCGGGCGTCTCGGCCCTGGTGGCCGCCCTCGTCCTCGGCCGGCGGCTGGGCTTCGGCCAGCAGAAGTCCGAGCCGCACGACGCCACCATGACGATCCTCGGCGCCTGCCTGCTCTGGTTTGGCTGGTTCGGCTTCAACGCGGGCAGCGCCGTCGCCGCCGGCACCCTGGCGACCAGCGCCTTCGTCGTGACCAATACGGCGACTGCCATGGCCGCCCTGACCTGGATGACGGTCAGCTGGTGGCACAAGCGGCAGCCAAGCGTGCTGGGCGCCGCGGCCGGCGCAGTGGCCGGCCTGGTGGCAATCACCCCGGCCTCCGGATTCGTCAACGTGATGGGCGCGATCGTGATCGGGTTCGGCGCCGGCGTGGTCTGCTACGCGGCCATTCAGCTGCGCGAGCGGATCCACGTCGACGATGCCCTCGACGTCTGGGCCGTTCATGGCGTCGGCGGCACCTGGGGCGCGCTCGCCACCGGGCTTTTCGCCACGATCGCGATCAACTCGGGCGCCGCCAACGGCCTCTTCTACGGCAACCCGAAGCAGGTCCTGATTCAGCTGGTGGCGATCGGCGCCGCCTGGGGCTGGTCGATCATCGGCACCTTCGTGATCCTCAAAGTCGTGAACCAGTTCGTTCCGCTACGCGTGCAAGAAGACGAAGAAGTCCTCGGCCTCGATATCTCGCAACACGGCGAACCCGCGTACGCCCTATAGAAGAAGGAGAAAGAACATGGATGCGACGACCGTCATCGCGGTGATCTCGTGCGCGATCGTCTTTTGCGGCTGGCTCGTCCTGCCTCACTCAGCCACGACCGTCAAGCCGGTCGTCGTCAGTGAGGAGGAGCGGACGCCCGTCCCGGTCTCGGCTTAACCGAACGCACGACCGATAGCTTCGAGGCGGTCTCGCTGCTGAGTGTCAGCGTCCGGGCTGCCCTCAGCCGCATGGTCCTCCCGACCTCGTCGACCTCCTCGACCGTGATCCGCGTTCCGGGGTGCAGGCCGCGCTCGTGAAGGTACTGCAGCAGTGGCGGCGCCTCGCGTTGGGCCACTTCTGAGATCCGGGTGATCGTCCCCCTCTCGCCCGGCCGAAGCGCTGAGAGGCGGAGCTCGTTCGCCCGCCTCGTCGAGTGTCCCGGGATCGGGTTGCCGTGTGGGCAGGTCTTCGGTCTTCCCAGCGTCCGGTAGAGCGTCTCCTCCACCACCTCCGACACGGCGTGCTCCAGGCGCTCGGCTTCGGCGTCGGCCGCTACCCAGTCGAGCCCGAGCACGTCGGTCAGCCAGCGCTCCATGATGCGGTGCCGGCGGACGATGGCCGCGGCGGCCGCGTCGCCGCGCGCCGTCAGCTCGATCTCTTTGTGGGCGCTGAGCCGGACCATCCCATCACGGGTCATCCGCCGGAGAGCCACGGTCACCGTCGGCCGGCTCACGGACAGCCACTCGGCCAATCGCGCGCTGCGAACGGTCTCTCCTTCGGCGCGAATGTAATAGATCGCCTCGAGGTAATGGGCGATCACCTCCGAAGGTGGGCGCGGGCGTGTGTTAGCGTTATCTAATCGTGAGCTTCGCACCTGCTAACACTATAAACGCCTCAAACTCTCGCATCGCGTGAGTCACGCCGCCGCCGCTGCGCTGGGCGCGATTGCCGGCGCCACCATCTTCATCGGTCTTCCGGTCGGACGGATTCGAGGCATGTCCAAGACGGTCCAGGGCGTGCTGAACGCCATCGCCACCGGCGTGCTCCTCTTCCTGCTCTGGGACATCCTGAGCCACGCCGCCACGCCGGTCGAGACGGCACTGGCGGCGCTGCGCCACAGCGATCGCAGCTTCGTGCTGCTGGGCCTGATCTTCGCCGCCGGCTTGGGGATCGGCCTGCTCGGCCTCGTGTACTTCAATGCCCGGCTGTTCGGACGAACCAAGAACGCGCCACCCCCCGCTCCGAAGACGCTGGCGATGATGATCGCCACCGGACTCGGCCTCCACAATCTCTCGGAGGGTCTGGCGATCGGCCAGTCCGCCGCCACCGGAGCGGTCGCCTTTGCGGTGGTGCTCGTGATCGGCTTCGCCCTGCACAACGTCACCGAGGGCTTCGGCATCGCCGCACCGCTGGCGACCGACGACTCGATGCCCTCCTGGGGCTTTCTCCTGGTCGCCGGTTTGGTCGGCGGAGCCCCGACCTTCCTCGGCACCGTGATCGGCTACATGTTCACCTCTACCTATATCTATGTGCTGTTCCTGGCCCTGGCGGCCGGCGCCCTGTTTTACGTGGTCAACGAAATGTTTCACATCGGCCGCCGGCTGAACTCGCCGGCCGCGATGGCGTGGGGATTGCTCGTCGGGTTCTTGCTCGCCTACGCGACGGATCTGTTTCTGACGTACCTTGCGGCGTAGCGGCCCCTCACCCCGATCCTCCCCCGCAAGGGGGGAGGGAGCATAAACTTAGCGGCCGTGAGCGTCGTCTTCGAGCACGCGACCCTCCTGGACTGCACCGGCCGCGATCCACAACCCGACTCGCGAGTGGTCGTGGAGGACGGACGGATCCGGCGGATCGGTGTTTCGGGCGGGCCCGCCGGCCCCCGGGAGGCCCGGGTCATCGATTGCCAGGGGCGCACGCTGATGCCCGGACTGCTCGATGCGCATGTCCACCTGGCCAGCCTCGACCTCGATCCTGTTGAGGAGGTGGCCCTCGCCCCCGCGGTGATCGCGCTGCGGATCGCACGCCAGATCGAAGACACGCTGCAGGCCGGCTTCACGACGGTTCGGGACGCCGGCGGTCTCGATTGGGGCTTCAAGGAGGCGGTACGCCGGGGGCTGATCCGCGGGCCGCGACTCTTCATCAGCGGGCCCTTCCTCTCGCAGACGGGTGGCCACGGCGATACCCGGCCACGCACGGCCCGCGAGCCATTCCGCGCCGTCCACGGTTTGACGACCGAGACCATCCTGACCGACGGCGCCGACGATGTCCGGCGGGCGGCACGGGAGGCGCTCCGACGCGGCGCCGATCAGATCAAGGTGATGGCGAGCGGCGGCGCGGCCTCGCCGACTGACGAGCTCGACCACGTGCAATTCTCGGTCGAGGAGCTGTCCGCCGCCGTCGACGTCGCAGGCGCGGTCGGGACCTACGTGCTGGCCCACGCGTACGGACCCCGAGCCATCCAGAACTGCCTGCAGGCCGGCGTCCGGTCGATCGAACACGGGAATTTCCTGGATGAGGAAACCGCCGACCGGATGCTGAAGAAGTCGGACACGTTTCTCGTCCCCACCGTGATCACCTACGAGCTCATGTCGCGGCTCGAGCCGGGTGCTGGGTGGACCGCCGACATGGCGCGCAAGATCCGCCAGGGGCTGACCGGTGCCTACGACGCGCTAGGACTCGCCTACGAAAAGGGGCTGCGGATCGGCTCCGGATCCGATGTGCTGGCCGAGATGCAGGGCGAGAAGGGCAAGGAGATCGCCTGCCAGGCACGCGTGATGGGGGCGATGAACGCGATCATGGCGGCGACCCGGACCAACGCCGCGCTGATGCGGATCGAGAAGGAGGTCGGCACGGTGGAAGAGGGGATGCGCGCTGACTTGATCGTTCTCGATGCCGACCCACTGCAAGACCCGGCGATCTTCGCCGAGCCGGAGCATGTCCGGGTGGTGATGCTCGGCGGAGACGTCGTCAAAGACCTCGAGGCCGAGCGCGTGCCGGTTCGCGCCTAGTGGTCAATCACCCCCAACCCGACCCTCCCCCAAAGGGGGAGGGAAAATTTCGGATCGTGGCGTGAGCACCCCTCGCGGGACGCCTTCCGCCTTCTGGGACAATCTCCGCCAGCCCATGCCGCTCGGTCGCAAGCTACAGCTGCTCATCGCGAACCGCTTTCGCTTTCCGCCCGCACCCTGCTGCGGGCACCCCGGCGAACCCGGCTGTTGAGAGCCCGCCCCAGGCCCGGGTCCGGGCCCCAGCGGCAGCGTTGACACCAACCCCTCCCCGCAGTAAGCTTATAGCGTTGTTATCACGTAGCACGTTATCCCGGATGGGGAGGTCTTCATGGTCAGCTTGATCTGGACGGTCGTGGTCGTGCTGTTCGTGTTGTGGCTGCTCGGGTTCGCGCTCGGAGTCGCCGGTGGGCTCATCCACCTGCTGCTGGTGCTGGCGATCATCGGCATCGTTTACAACTTGTTGGTCGGCCGCCGCGCGGTCTGAGTCCACTTCGACGAGGGCGCGCCCCCGCGCGCCCTATTTTTTTGGCCCTCGGTCAGTGCATCGTTGCGCCTTTGCTCGCCGAATCTCTTCAGGGAGGTGCCGGCCTGGCCAGGCTCACAGGAGGCTGTGTCCTCGATCGTGCGATAATTGCCGCGCGATGGGTGAGACGACGGGGGGCGTCTTGCGGCGTGGTTCCGACCGCATCGTGGGGGGCGTGTGCTCCGGTCTCGCGGCGTACTTCGGCGTCGACGTGCTGCTGGTCCGCATCATCTTCGTGATCCTTGCCGTGGCGCCGCCCGGCATTGGCATCATCCTTTACCTGGTGCTCTGGTTTTTGATGGAGCCGCCGCAGGGCGCGCCGACTTCGGCGACCAGAAACATTGGCGATCGACTGCGCGCGATGGGCGACGAGATCAGGGAGGACTTCCGCACCGGCTTCTCGCGGTCGGAGGCGAGCGGCCCCGGGACCCCGCCACCGCCGACGACCGGCGGCCCTGCCGGCGGGCCTCCATCATCGGGCGCTCCGGTGCCGCCGCACCCGCCCGGTGGTGGGTGGGGACCCGCCTATCGGGGCCGGCCCAGGGGGTTGTGGGCCGGCATCATCCTGATCGCGCTTGGCGCCTATTTCCTTCTGACCAACGTCGGTCTGCTCAGGGGCTTTCGCTGGGATCTCTTCTGGCCGGTCGTGTTGATCGCCATTGGACTCCTGGTGCTGTTGCGGCGCCGATAGGATGTACCGGAACCGCGGCCTGCTCTTCCCGCTGGTTCTGATCGCGATCGGGGTCATCGTCCTGCTGGCGAACACCGGCGTGCTGTCGACCGAGGCGGTGCAGCGGTTGGGCGACCTCTGGCCGCTCCTGCTTGTCATCCTCGGATTGCAGCTCATTCTCAATCACACCATGCCGCGCCAGCAGGCCACCCTGATCGGCCTGGGCGCAGCCGCTGTCATCGTGGTCGCCGCCGTGGCGTATGCGGCGCTCGCCCCGGCCGCGCCGCTCGGTACGCAACACTTCGATTCCTCGGAACGCCTGGGCGGCCTGAGCGCGGCGACCGTTGACGTGAACTACAGCGCCGCGTCGATCGAAGTCCAGGCCGGCAGCCTCGGTGACTCGCTCTACCAGGCCCACGTCGACTATCCAGGGGGCGAGAATCCGCCCACCATCAGCCTCGACCAGGTGAGCGGCACATTGGAGATTCGCGACAACTCCAACTTCTCGCCCTTCCACCTCTTTGGTGGCAATCGCCGCCACGTCCTGGTCACGCTCACGGACCGGATCCCATGGACGATCCAGGTCGGTGGTGGGACGGCCAACTTGCGCCTCGACCTCCGCCACCTGGAGCTGTCGAAGCTTCAGGTCTCCGGTGGCGCTAACCAGCTCGACGGCCAGCTCCCAAGCCCCAAGGGAACGGTTGTGATCGATGTTTCGGGTGGTGCCAGCAACGTGACGTTGCAGGCGCCAGCCCACTCGGAGTGGCGAGTGGCCATCAGCGGCGGCGTCAGCGCGGTCACGATCAACGGCTCATCGTCCGGCAATTTGGGGGGCAACTTCCAGCAGCAGAGCCCCGGGTACGACGCGGCGACGAACCGCTTCGACATCGAGATTAGCGGCGGCGCCTCGCACATCGACTTCCGGACCAGCTGAGGCGAATCGCTGGCGCAGTCGGTGGTGCTGGTGCGCCACGGGGAAACGGAATGGAGCCTCAACGGCCGGCACACGGGGAGCACCGATATCCCGTTGACGGAGGAAGGACGACGCCAGGCCAGGGCGCTGGGCCACCAGCTCGGCTCCTGGGAGTTTGCGCTGGTCCTGACGAGCCCACTGCAGCGCGCGCTCGAAACCTGCCGCCTGGCGGGATACGGCGAACAGGCCCAGCTACGGCCCGACCTGGTGGAGTGGGACTACGGCCGATACGAGGGTCTCACCTCCAAGCAGATCGCGGAGATCAATCCCGACTGGTCACTCTGGCGGGACGGTGGGCCCGGGGGCGAGAAGGCTGTGGACGTCGGTCGGCGGGTGGATCGGGTGATCGGCGAGGTGCATGGGGTTGACGGCGACGTCCTGATCTTCGCCCACGGACACGTCCTGCGCGTGCTCGCCGCCCGCTGGCTGGGCGAGCCTCCCGCAGGCGGCCGGCACTATGCGCTGCAGACCTCGGCCCTGAGCGTCCTCGGCTACGAGCATGCGGACCCCGTGATCCAGCGCTGGAACGAGCCGCCGCCAGCCTGACTCTGGACCCCTCGCCGTTTGACGTGGACCGGGCGTGATCTGCTACGGTGACGGACAGGACGCCCCGATCGCTCAGGGAAGGAGGAAGGCGAAGTGGGACTGTTTTCCGTGCGGCTGCACTCGGAACACGGCCCGGCCAGTACCACGCAACGACACGGCAGGCTCCCGGGCCGGCTGGCTTCAGCGGCCGGATCGCGCGGCCGCAAAGGCGCTCACGCGGCGGCTGCCGCGATGCGGAAGGTCCGACTGGTGGCGATCGCCGCCGTCAACGACGCCCGGATCGTGGCCGTGTTGCTGCTCCTCGCAGCGGCCGCGCTGGCGTGGGTGCTGGCTGCCAGCTCCCGTCTGCTATAGGAGTTCTTTATCGCACCGATCGCCACAAACGATTGGACCTGATGATGAGTTAGTTGATAGAGTTGCTCCCATGATTAGGATGGAAGGGCGACGCATCCAGGTGGCTGAGCGGGACGAGTACCGGCCGTGCCGGGCTGAGATCGCCGAGTGCGGCTGCCCGGACGATTGCGAACGCGATCACGCGAACGAATAACCACCGCCGGATGAGCACGGTGGCCGTCCCCGCAATCGGTCAGCTGGTGGCCAGCCGCTTGCTGCCCGAGGGCTTCGAGGTGCCGGCGTCCCGCTTTAAGCATCCGAGCACGCGGATGCGCGAGCTACTCGACACCGAGCCGTTCCTCTTCGGCCCCGGCGTCTATGACCCGATGGGCGCCCAGCTGGTCATGTACTACGGCTTCAAGGCCGTCTACTTCAGCGGCTACTCGTTTGCCATCGGCCACCTCGGGACGACCGACATGGACCTCTATTCCAACGTCGAGATCGCGGACGCCGCCCGCCGAACCGTCAGCGCGCTGCGGAAGTTCCAGCTGACGATGGCCGTCGGCGATCCCGAGAAGGGCGTGCCGCCAAGACACCTCGACATCCCGCCGGTGATCGTCGACATGGACGGTGGCTACGGGAATATCTTCAACGTCCAGCGGACCACCGAGCTTTACGTCAATGCCGGCGTCGCCGCGGCGCATATCGAAGACCAGGTGCTGCCCAAACGGTGCGGACACATCGGTGGCAAGGCGCTGATCCCGGTCAACGAGATGGTCGGGAAACTCCGCATGGCGCGAGCGGTGGCCGACGACCTCGGCAACCGCGACTTCGTCATCATCGCCCGCACCGACGGGCTGAGCGCCTTCGACGCGCCGGAGCCGCTGCGGCATATGCAGCTGGCGGTCGATCGCGGTCTCCGCTACCTCGATACCGGCATCCCCGACCTGCTCTGGTGCGAGTTTCCGACCTCTGACCGTGGTGCCGTCGAGACCTTCTCGGAACAGATCAAGAAGCGCTTCCCGGACGCGCGCTTTGCCTTCAACTGGTCATCGTCGTTCAAATGGTTTACGGACCCCAACCCGATGACGTTTGCCGAGCTCGGCGAGATGGGGGTCAAGTTCATCTTCATCACGCTCGGCGCGCAGCACGCGGAAGGTCATGGGCTCAGCGTGCTGCTCCAGGCCATGTCCGAAGACCAGCAAGACGGCTACATCGCGCTGCAGCGGAAGGAATTCGAACAGGGCCAGGACTTCCCGACCCGCAGCCACCACTTCTTCTCCGGTGTGCCCTATCACCACCTGGTCGGCAAGGCTTACGACGCAGCACGCCTGGGCCAGGAGTTCGTCGAGGCGCTGCCGGAAGACCGCGTCGTTTAGCTGACGGCGGCGGGATCGGACTCCCGCAGAAGATTGAGGAAAGCGGCGACCGTGCCGGAGGGCCGGCCCTGATCGCGACGGCGGATGGCGACGATCTTCTGCGACAGCGCGGGCGCGTCCTTCACCGCGACCTGGGTCAGGGTCTTCGCCGCCAGCTCGGCCGCGACTGCCGTGCGCGGCAGGAGCGCGATCCCGAGCCGGCGTTCGACCATCTTCTTGGCGGCCTCGATGTTGTCGAGCTCCATCACCTCGCGAGGTGTGACGCCGAGACTGAGAAAGAACGACTGCGTGAGCTCGTAGTAGCTGGACGTGCGGTCGAAGAAGATGAGCCGCTCCGATGCGACGTCGGCGATCCCCACGCTGGACCTTTCGGCGAAGGGGTGTCCCGGCGGGACGACCAGGATCAGCGCCTCCTCGTAGAGCGGCAGCGACTCGATGTCGGGATGCCGAAGGCCCCGCACCATGGCAAGCTGCACTTCTTCCCGCAGCAGCATTTGAAGCACGTCTTCGGAATGCCCCGTCCGAACCGCCACCTCGATCCGGGGATAGGCGGCAGCGAACCGCTGGAGGAGTGCCGGCAGCACGTAGGTGCTGACGGCCGGGGCGGCCCCGAGTACCAGCCGGCCGGCTGAGGCCGACCGGGCGTCGTTAAGGGCCTGGCGACCGTCGCGGACCGCCCGCAGGGCGCGCTCCGCATACGGCAGGAACGCCCGGCCCGCGTCGGTCAGGCGCATGCCACGGCGGGTCCGCGCAAAGAGCGGCTCGCCCAGCTCGCGCTCGAGCGAATGGAGGCGGGCGGTCAACGTCGGCTGGGTGACGAACATCGCCTCCGCCGCCCGGCTGACGTTCCCGCGGCGCGCGACTTCGAGAAACCCCTCGACCTGGGCCAGCAGCACTCCCCAGCTATAGGCGTTTTTTATCGCGCCGTCAAGAGGATTGCGGCTGGGCCAATGGCCGGCCATTCGGCATGACGGCTGTCACCCGGAATAGCTGACCGCTGCGACTGGTTTAAAGCGCGGTGCGGCAGTAGCCTGCCCTAAGACCTATTCAGCCAGCTCGAAGAGGAGAAGACATGGAAATCATTCGAAATTTGACGCGGCGAAAGCTGCGCAACGCCTTGACGATCAGCGGCATCGTGATCGGCGTCCTGGCGCTGGTGACGATGGGCGCGATGGCGGAAAAATTCAACGCCCTGCTCGACGGTGGCGTGACCTATTTCGGTTCCAACATCCTGGTGACCGCCTCCGGCGCGAGCGCATTTGGCGGCAGCAGCGTGCTCCCGCTCAGCACGGCCAGCCAGGTCGAGCAAGTCAACGGCGTCGCGGCTGCCTTCCCGGAAGTCCAGGTGCAGGCCAAACCCGGATCGGTTCAGACGATCTCCTTTGGCCTGCCGGACTACATCACGTCCTACGACCCGCGGGCCAACGACTACTCAGCGGTCAAGACGACCCTGGCGCAGGGTCGCGACGTCACCTCGTCCGGCGAGGTCGTCCTGGGCTCTGACTTTGCCCACGAGTTCAGCAAGAACGCCGGCAATACGATCGACCTGCCGATCCGGCCGTCCGACGCCAAGGCGGACTTCGTCAACCACACGTTCACCGTCGTCGGCGTGCTGGCCAAGACGCAGACCGGCCCGGACACGGGCGCGTTCATCAACCTCACCGACGCCCAGATGCTGCTCAAGGACAGCCTGCCGGCGGCCATTCGCGACCGGATCGACACCAGCACGCTGGTCACCGGCATGACCGTGTACGGTAAGCCGGGCGTCAACCTGGACAATCTGTCCGACACCATCAACGACCAGGTCAGCGGCGTCAAGGCGACCAAGCCCAGCACGATCGTCAATAGCTTCAAGTCGGGCGGCGCCCTCTTCACGGCGATCACCACGGGAGCCGCGCTGCTGGCGTTGATCGTGGGCGGCCTGTCCGTCATCAACACGATGCTGATGGCGGTCACCGAACGCGTGCGGGAGATCGGGCTCAAGAAGGCGGTGGGCGCCCACACGCGTCACATCCTGCGTGAATACTTGCTCGAGGCCACCCTGATCGGCGCCATCGGCGGCACCATCGGGCTGCTGCTCGGCTGGGGAATCACCAGCCTCGTCAATGCGGCAACGGCGTCATCGAACCTCAGCCTCTTCCTGGTCTCGTGGCGCCTGGTGATCATCGCCATCGTCTTCTCGGTCGGGCTCGGCGCGATCGCCGGCATCATCCCTGCCCTGCGCGCCTCCCGGATGGATCCGGTCCGGGCACTGCGGGCGGCTTAGGAGGCATTCACATGGCAAGCATCGAGCTGACCGACCTGACCAAGCACTACAAGCAGGGCTCGACCGTCGTCAAAGCGCTCGACGGCGTCAGCCTGAGCATCGAGTCCGGTGAGTTCGTCTCGATCGTCGGTCGCTCCGGCAGCGGCAAGACGACGGCGCTGGACTTGCTCGGGCTCCTGCTTCGGCCAACCAGCGGGCAGGTGCTGCTCGACGGCACCGACACCGGCAAGCTGCGCGACGGCGCCCGCGCCGACCTGCGCGGGAAGAAGCTCGGCTTCGTCTTCCAGGAGTTCAACCTGCTCCCCGGCCTGAATGCCATCCAGAACGTCATGCTGCCGCTTCGCTACCACAAGAACGGCAAGGACGGGAAGGCCCGGGCGGCCGCGCTGCTCGAAGAGGTCGGATTGAAGGACCGCATGCACCACCGGCCGGATCAGCTGTCGGGCGGCGAGCAGCAACGGACCGCCATCGCCCGGGCCTTGATCAACCGGCCCTCGCTGGTGCTGGGCGACGAGCCGACCGGCGAGGTCGACAGCGAGACCAGCCAGCAGATCGTCGCGCTGATGCGCCGCATGAATCGGGACCATGGCGTCACCTTCGTGATCGTGACGCACGACATGGATGTCGCCGGCCAGACCGATCGCGTCATTCGGCTCAAGGACGGCAGAGTCCTCTCGGATATCCGGGCGAACGCGGAGCAGACCTATCTGGCGAAGCTCGATCGCAAAGAGGCCGTGGCGTAGGGTAGACGCATGGCGCTCAACCGGCGCTGGATCAAGCTGGGCCGCCTCTTCATGGTGGCCTGGCTTGCCTTCCTGATCTACCCGATCGCCGCGCTTCTCACCGACCGCTTCAGTGCGGAGGCGCGGGTGAACGGGCTCCTGCTGCTGCTCGCGTTGGCCTTGACGTGGTGCTGGTTCTGGATCCGGGTTGTCGCCGGTCCAGATCGCCGCCTTATCGTGCCGGCGGTCGTGGTGACGACGCTCATCCTGACGGTGTTCACGCTTCGTACGCCTCCCCAGTACGGCAGCCTCTTCCTCTATGCCGTGATCATGGCCGGCGTCGCGTTCCGGTGGCCGCGCAGCGTGGCCGCCATCCTCATCCTCTCTGTTCTCGCCTCTGTCATCGAGTTCGCTCGCGGGGAGTCGGTGACCAGGTCCACCGGCCAGTTCCTCAATGACCTCCTGGTTGGGCTCGCCGCCGTGGCCGGCTGCTTGCTGGTCGAAGCCAATCAGCAACTGAGCCTGGCACGCGAACAGATCGCCCGACTGGCCGTGGGCGAAGAGCGGCTCCGCTTTGCCAGGGATCTTCACGATCTGCTTGGACAAAGCCTCTCGGTCATCGCGCTGAAGAGCGAGCTGGCCGGTCGGTTGATCAAGAGCGCTCCCGGGCTCGCCGCGCACGAAGTCGGAGACATCGAAACGGTTGCCCGTGAGGCACTGCGCGAGGTGCGAGACGCGGTCACGGGATACCGGCAGCCGACGCTTTCGGCCGAGCTCGCCGGTGCCCGAGAGGCGCTGACCGCCGCCGCGATCGACTGCCACATCGACCAGGAGCACGCGGGCCTGCCGCCCGCGATCGAGGCGGTGCTCGCCTGGGCCGTCCGCGAGGGCGTCACGAACGTCATGCGGCACAGCCAGGCGAAGCGCTGCGCCATTCGCATCATCAATAAGGATGGCCATGCGACCGTCGACGTGGTCGACGACGGCCGGGGCGGGCAGCCGGAGGCGGGAAGCGGACTGCGCGGATTAGAGGAGCGGGTGCGGGAGCGAGGCGGAACCTTGATCGCCGAGCCCTTGCCGCACGAAGGATTTCGGCTCAGGGTGACGTTGCCGTTACCCCAGATGAGCGCTCCGGTGGATCGCGTTCCGGTGTGATCCGAGTTCTGATTGCCGAAGACCAGGCGATGGTTCGGGGCGCGCTCAAAGCGCTGCTCGCGATGGAGGGCGACATCGAGATCGTGGCCGAAACGGATCGGGCTGACCGTGTCGTGCCCCTGGCGCTAGAGAGCAAGCCGGACGTGGCCTTGCTCGACATCGAGATGCCGGGCGGCGATGGGATCACCGCCGCGGGCCAGCTCCGCAAGGAATTGCCGTTCTGTAAAACCCTCATCCTGACCACCTTCGGCCGGCCCGGATTCCTACGCCGTGCCATGGAGAGCGGCGCATCCGGCTTCATGCTTAAGGACGCGCCTGCCCACGAGCTGGCACTTGCGATCCGGCGGACGGTGGCCGGTGAGCGCGTCGTCGATCCGGGATTGGCCGCCGCGGCGCTCAGCGCCGGCATAAGCCCGCTCTCCGAACGCGAACGCGAGGTGCTGGTTGCCGGCCGTGGCGGTGCTGGGATCGCGGAGATCGCGAAGTCGCTCTTCCTGTCGGAAGGAACAGTGCGCAACTACCTGTCGTCGGCGATCCAGAAGCTGGAGGTCAGCAATCGCGCGGAGGCGGCGCGCCGCGCGGAAGAACAAGGATGGCTGTAGGATTCGCGGTTGGGATCGCCGACATGCGCAGCGTAATAAAAGGCGCATCGCTGCAAGAGGGGCCGCAATGGACTTGTCCGAACATAGCCTCATGCTCAAGGCAGGTCGCGCGGTGTTGACGGGTGGGTTCGCGCTCACGATGGCAGTGGGGTCGATTGTCGGCGTCGCCGCTGCTCCGCAGAATTCCACCGCGGCCGCCCCAGCCTCGATTGCTTCGGTTACTCCCGACGCCTCTCAGACCATTGGCAAATCGCCAACGTCACTCGGTCATTTCTTTGGCAAGGCGACGAGCAATCTGGCCCATATCGTTCCCGCCGGTCCAGGCCATGGCAAGGTAGTTAGCGCGTTTGCGAAGAGCAGCAATCCGAGCCACACGAAGGGGCATCACCTCGCGCGGGGCGCAAAGAAGTAGCTGAGACCCGGTCGCTCACCATGGTCGGCTAGACCAAGCCCAACACCAAGGTCCATTTGGGGAACGCAATATCCAGGGGAACGAAGCTCAATACCTGGACGTGGACGGGTGAATGAGCATGTACAGGATGACTCCGACGAGCACGTCATGATCGATCAGCGGGTTCCCCGTTGGGGGTCTGGTCCTCTTCTCGCGATTGCGCAGGCCCACGAGCGCGATGAGTTTTGTTCCAGGCCTGACCAGCCGTCTCGGGCACCTTTAGCCTGAATAACCACCTCAGCATCCAAGCGAGAGATAACTGACAGCCGCTGAGCTGGTCACCGATAGACCGCCTCTGACGCGCCGAAGACGCCGATGGTAATGCCTAACAGCAACTGGGGGACCAACACCCAGGGCGTCGGAGTGGTCAGCCGTGCGACCGCACGGTCGTAGCCGCTAGCCGGGCGTTTCTTCACCGCCACCTTCTGACTCGAGGACACGGCCATCGCCGCGCGGATGAGGTGGATGATGACCCCCATGACTGAGGTTGCCATGAGGATCGCCGCCGCGGTCACGACCTGTCTTCGAAGGGTGAGCGACGAGGAGTGGACCAGCATCCCAGAGACGATCAGCAGCGCACCGGTCACCGCCCACGCGACGATCCACCCGCCAAACGCCACGGTCTCCGTTGAGCCGTTCTCGATCAGCGAGAAGACCAGCCCCTCGTCCGTCGAGGGCTGACTTCGTAGACCAACCATCGCGCGCAGGACGCGCCTGACCACTACTTGTTCATTTCAACAGGCGGGCGCCGGGGCGGGTCCGGGCTGAGGTCCGGGCGCCGGGCCAGGCGCCGGTTGCGGTGTCGGTGCCGCTGTCGGTGTGGGGTTGCTCTGGTTCTCTTCTGTGGCTTTGTGCAGCGCCCAGAGGAGAGCCCCAATCGCGTCGAGGGCCTTCGAGATAACCGTTGCCCTGATCTCTTTGACCTTGGCCAATTGCCAGGCCAATCGTGCCATGCCTCCCAGGTCAACTTCGGCCAGCAGCGCGAATGTCGCTGATCGGATGTAAACGATCACGCTCACGCCCTCTCTGGCGGCTGCCACTGCTTCTTTGGCCTTTGCCGCCAATTTGAAGAAGAGGGCTGCGCTTCCCGCGATGCCGGCGGCGATCGCAATCGCAGCCTCCCACCAATTCCCGGCGGTCGCATCGTTGATGGCCTGGACGACGCTCATCGCAGTGCTGAGCAGGTCAAAGAAGACCGAGAGGGCAAAGAGCGGCGGGATCAGGCCAAAGACCAGGCTGGCAACACTGGCAAGCAGGCCGATTGGCGTCGCCCAATTGCTCAGAAACTTCCAGATGTCGTGCAGCTGATCAAGGCCGCTTGGATCCACGAAGTTTGTGGGGTTGCCGGCCGTATATCCGTAGGGACGCCCTGTGGCCCAGGTGATCGGGTCTTTGCTGATGAACTGACCGGTTAGCGGGTCGTAGTAGCGCGCTTGCAGGTACTGAAAGCCGGACTCGGCATCCGTGTATTGACCGGCGAATCCGATGGCCGTAGAGACGTTGCCCGTCAGGCCGGTCAAGTTGCCGTAGGGATCGTAGCCGGAGGTGGCCACGATCACGCCATTTCCGTCGGTCAGGAATCGGGTGCTGCCGAGCTGATCTTGATGCAAGTAGAGGACGGACCCGGAACTGCCGATCTGTTCGAGTGGCATCTTGCCCGGCCCGTAGACGTAACTCAGAGAACCATCCGTCAAGAGCGAACCGCCGGTCAGGTCCCACGCGTACTGGCTGGTCACACCGGAGATGGTCTTCGTCGCGCGCAAGCCATCGCCGTTGTACGTGTAGTTCGCCGACGCTGGCGCCTGCTTCACGTTGGAGATGTTGGATGCCTGAACTGGCTTCGATGACGGACTCGTGCTGCCATTCCCCAACTGGCCCGAGCCGTTTTGACCCCAGCCGTCGACGGTGCCGGCGCTGGTAATTGCCAGTCCATGCGTGTAGCCGCCCGACATGGCCGCAATCCCGCTCAGTCCGGTGATCTGAACCGGCTTGCTGCATCCTCGGCCGCACGCGCCGCCGTCGCCGAGCTGCCAACCGCTGTCATTGCCCCAGGCCCAGGCCGTGCCATCGCCCTTGACGGCGAATGCGAAGGCACCGCCCGCCGCGATGCCCGTGGCCCCGCTGATGCTGACCTGCACCGCTGTCGTAGACGTTTTTGCCGAGCTGCCGTTGCCCAGCTGGCCCGAGCTGTTATCGCCCCATGCCCAGACCGTGCCATCCGACTTGAGCGCGAAGCTGTTGTTGCCGTTTGCGGCGATCGCGGTGATGCCGCTGAGCCCGCTGACCTGCACCGGGGCCAAGGCATTGGTCGTGCCGCCGTTCCCGAGTTGCCCGTACCTGCCGTAGCCCCAGGCCCACACGGTGCCGTCGCTTTTGAGCGCCAGGCTATGGCCGGGTGCACCAGGAAGCCCACCACCGCCAACGGCCGTCACGCCGCTCAGACCCGAAACGGCGACCGGCACGCTGGAGTTAGAGGTCGCGCTGTTGCCCAGCTGGCCCGCGTCGTTCTGGCCCCAGGTCGCGACCGTTCCGTCGCTCTTGCGGGCGAGCGTGTGGTTATTCCCTGCTGCGACCTGCGTTGCGCCCGCCACGCCGGCGACCTGGATCGGACTTGACGAGTCGATGGTCGTGCCATTGCCCAACTGCCCGGACCCGTTGAACCCCCAGGTCCACACCGAGCCGTCGGATCGCAGCAAGACGCTGTGCATGTCGCCCGCGGCGACGCCGGTGGCGCCAACGATGCCAGGAACCTGCACGGGCACGCTGGAGTTGGTCGTGGTGCCGTTGCCCAACTGGCCGAAGGCGTTGAAGCCCCAGGCCCACGCGGTACCGTCGACTCGCACCGCCAGGCTGTGATACTCGCCCGCGCTGAGCAGCGTCGACGCTGCTGGCGGTGTGGTCTGGAAACCGGTCAACCGGTTGGCCTGGTCGTAGGAGTAGGTTGCCGAGGTGCCCTCGGGCGAGACTCCGGAGACGCGATTGCCGCGGGCGTCGTAGCTGAACAACGTTTTGACGCCGCTTCGGGTCAGGCCGGATACCTGGCCGGCGGCATCGTACGCCAGCGTGGCACCGGAGGCCAGTTTTAGGATCTGGTCGGCGGCGTCGTAGCCATAGCTCGAGCCGTTGACACCGGCCAGCCGATTGACCTGGTCATAGCTATAGCTCTGGCTGGACTGGCCGAGTCCGGTTGAGGCCTCTGAGGTGAGCTGTCCATTTGCATCGCGCGTGTAGCTAAAGCTGGCGAAGGTGGTTCCGCTCTTGCTGTCCGCGATGCTGTTCAGCTGATCGGCGGCATCGTATGAATAGGTTGCCTGCGTCGTGTTCGCATAGTTCTCCGTTGTGAGGTTGCCCCCTGCGTCGTATGCAAAGGTGGATGTGTGATTGAGCCAGTCGGTGACGGAGGTGAGCCGACCGATAGCGTCGTACGCGCGATTGACCACGTGGCCGCCGGGATAGGTGAGGGCAGTCAGCCGGCCGGCGAGGTCATAGGCATAACTCACCGACTGACCGGCGCCGTTGGTCGAGCTCAAGAGCCGGTTTAGCGAGTCGTAACTGTATTGCGTCGTGCCCGTGCCATCGACCATCGTTAGGCGCCGACCCAGCGCGTCATAGGTGTACGCGACGTTGGGTGTCTTTCCGTCCGAGTAGGTGAGGCCGAGCAGCTGGTTGGCCGCGTCGTAGTTAAAGCCGGTAGTTTGACCAGCCGGGTCGATGAGGCTGGTCATGTTGCCGCTCCCGTCGTACCCGTAGGTTGTCGCCCGATTCAGCGGATCGGTCATCGAGCTCAACCGATCCAGCGGATCGTAGGTGTACATCGTCGTACTGCCGACGCCGTTGGTCTGGCCGGTCAGGTTGCCGTTGGCGTCGTAGGCATTGCTCTGAGTGGTGTTATCGGCGCGCGTGATCGTCGTCACCTGGTTGTCGGCGCTATACGCGTATGACGTCTGGTGACCCAGGGCATCGGTCACAAGGGTCCGATTGCCGTCGGTGTCGTAAGTCGCGGTCGCGGTGTGGCCGAGGGGATCGGTGATCTTAGTCGTGTTCCCAAAGGTGTCGTATGTGTAGCTGGTTGTAAACGCCGACGGATTACCACCAACGACGTTCCCGCGCGGATTGACGATGGCGGTCGCCCTGCCGATCGCGTCATAGGTGAGCGTCGTCTTATTGCCGAGCGGATCGGCGAGGCTGGTGGCGTCTCCGGCAGCGTCGTAGGTAAGCGCCCAGGTCTTGCCGGTCGGGTCAATGTAGGAGGTCACATCACCTGGATGCGCGCTGTCGCCGTAGACAAACGTCGTCTGGTCTGTCTGCGACGTCGACGTGAGCGGCCGCGAGACCGACTGCAGGTTGCCGGTGCTGTCGTAGCTGAATGTGGTGGTCACGTTGGACGGGTCGATGAACGAGGTCAGGTCGTTGAGGCTGTCGTAGGTGAAGCTCGCCGTGCGGTTCAGCGGATCGACAGACGTGAGGACGTTGCCGTTGCTGTCGTCGGTGAACGTCCAGGTGTGGTTGTTCGGATCGATCAGCGAGGTCAGGGCAAGAGTGGCCTGGTCGTAGCCATAGGTCCAGGTGGCAGCCTGCGGGGTCCCGTAGCCTTGCGTCAACGAGATCAGCTCGTTGTTCTGATATTGCTGGACCTCGACGTTGCCCTTCGCATCGGTGATCGTGGTGCCGGTCGTCGTGTAGACGTAATTCGTGGTCCGATTCATCGGGTCGCTCTGGCTCGTAATCCGGTCGCTGCTGTCGTAGGCATTGGAGACGATGCCGCCGCGAGGGTCTGTCATGGTCAGCAGCAAGTGGTTCGCGTCGTAGGTGAAGTGGGTGACGCCGCCGTTCACGTCCGTCGCGGTCACCAGGTTGCCGTTGCCGTCGTAGGCGTATTGCGCCGTGCGGGAGATTGGATCCGACACGGAGGTCAGCAGGCCGACCGAGTAGGCGAAGGTCAGACTCCGTCCCGCCGGATCGGTGACGCTCGAGAGCTGGCCTGACCCGTTGTACGACAAGACGGTCGCGTAGCCGTTTCGATCGCTGTCTCGCATGAGCTGCCCGGCAGCGCTGAAGAAGAATTGCTCGCCGTTCCAGCGCGTGAACGTGTACGTGTTGTCCGAGTTCTTGACGAGGGTCGCCATCACGCGGCTGGGAGGCTCGTAACCCGACTGGACCGGGGTGAAGGTGACCTGAGAGCCCGTTTCCTCGGTGATCGTGATCACGCCGTTTCCGGAATCGACGGCCAGCGACATGTTGTAGATGTCCGTCCACCCGAAGCCAAGAATGCTGTTCTGACTGGCCGCCAATGATGAGTAGGTCCGCGTGAACATGAGCGGAATCCCGCGCCCGGGCACCGCCAGGTCGAGGTAGGTGTGGTAGAACTCGCCCGTCGCGCAATTGACGGGGAATGCCCCGTGATGGCAGTTGGTCGGGTGCGGTTCGCTGGGACTGCCGCCACCTTGCGTTTCGCGGCCGCTCGGTCCGCCGCCGACCGACTGCCACTGGTGCGACTCGTTGGTTCCGTTGGGGCAGCCAGCCAGGTCTCGCCCGCCCGTGTTCAATACCTGGCGCGTATCGGTGTAGGTCGTCGTGATCCCGTTGATCGTCACGTGAACCGTCGGCACCAGATGATCGTTCGAGCAGGTGCCATTGCCCGTGTCTGAAGCGTCGAAGTTGTAGTTGCCGGAATACCCTGTCTGGGCGAGGATCAAGTGGCCGCTGGCCGGCAGGGTATTCGAACCCCACAGGTCATAGTGGGACGACCCGATATCAACGGACACATCGCTGACGGTGATTGTGGTTCCGGAGGGGTTGTCGATGCGGATTCCACCTGTGTCGTAGATGCCATTGACGGTGGAACCAACGAAGTTGGTGTTCGCCGAGCCTTGCCATGGATTAGGGAAGAATGGGGAGGAGCGAAGGTTGTCGGCATATCCCACGTACACGTTGACCGGCGGATAGGTCGCCGCGGCGGCGGCTGGGGTGGGGTTAAATCTCCAAGGAGAGATTGTGACCAGGCTGAGCAGCAAGAACGCACCGACACCCAGCGAAATGATTCGTTGAAAACGCTGATGAGCCCCCATCGATTCCCCTCCTTGAGAACCCCCCGCCGTCGATCCCGGTCGCCTAACCGTAGTCTTGAGGGCAGAACCGATCAACACCAATTTGCCTGTGGCTTTCGGCGTTGCGCTAAAGGCTCATTTCGTAACATTCCACCTGTAAAGAGAGAGCCCATTTGCAACGGATAGTGACCGTTGTCGACCGGTACAGACATCAGGTGGAAGGTCAGGTAGAATCCGCTGACGAGCCCGGGACTAAGTCCTCCCGAAACTCAATATCCTCACCCCATGCGAACGATCACCCTGTTCCTGCTCACGATCCTGGTGCTGGTCGCCGGCGCCATCAGCGTGGTTGCCTCACCGAGTTTCAGACCCACCGCGGCACGGCCCACCCCGTCTCCGCTATTCGTGATCGAGAACCCGTCACCTAGCCCAAGTCCAACCCCAACAGCCACGCCGACGCCGACGGCAACGCCCGTCGCTATGCCCAACGGGGTGGTGACCATTGCCACGCCGGTGTACAAACAGACGATGGCACTGGACTGCGAGACTGCCGCCTTACAGATGGGACTTGCCGCCCTCGGCCATTACTACGCGCAGACCGCGCTTTTCGCATTCGAGCCCCAAGACACCCGAGCCCCGATCCTGGATCCCAACAACAGGAAGAAGGTGCTCCAGTGGGGCAATCCGTACACCAGTTTCGTCGGCAACGTCAACGGCAGCGACCTGGGGCCGACCGGTTACGGCATTTACTACCCGATCATTCTTTCGATCGCGAAGTCACACGGCGCCCCATCATCGACCGGGGGTGAGCGGATCACGGCGGCCCAGGTTTACGCTGCCCTGACCATCGGCCACCCGGTCCTCGTCTGGGTGGAGACGGGTTGGGAAAATGCGGTGGCCGCGGGATACACCGGCACCTGGACCTCGTGGCCAGACACCGGGAGTAAACCGATTCGCTATTCGCTCATCGAGCATGTCGTGACGCTGAGCGGCGTGTCACCGACCCAGGTCCGGGTCAACGATCCCTGGAAGAGTGGCAGCCAGTACTGGTTCAGCAAGGCTGCTTTCGAGGCCTCCTGGGCCGACTTCAACAACATGACGATCGTCCTGCAGTAAGGGCTCGGTCGCCGCGCTCCCCTGCACGTCAGCCTGGGTTCGGATCGGGAGCCCGACCAGTTTGATGAAGCCGACCGCCGCCTGGTGATCGAACTGGTCGCCGGCTGAGTAGGTGGCGAGCTTCGTCCGATACAGCGAGTAGGGCGACGACCGGCCAACCACTTGCGCGCTACCTTTGTGCAGCCTGATCCGGACGCGGCCGCTGACCAGCTGCTGAGTGCTCGCCACGTAGGCGTCGAGGTCCCGACGGTGGCTCGTGAACCATTTGCCCTGATACACGAGTCGCGCATATTCCTGGGCGACCGAGGTTTTGAAACGGGCTGCCTCGGCGTCGAGCACCAACTCCTCGAGGGCCCGGTGCGCCGCGTGCAGGATGACAGCTGCCGGCGCTTCGTAGACCTCGCGTGACTTGATGCCGACGAAGCGATCCTCGATCATGTCGATCCGGCCGACTCCGTGGAGGCCGCCCAGCCGGTTCAGCTCGGCGACCAGGGCCGCGGCGCCCCCACCCTGCCCTCCCCCGGACGGGGAGCGAGATACATGCCCTGACCCTCGCCCGGAAGGGGAGGGTACGATTTGAAGCGCCGTCGGGACGCCCTTCTCGAAGTCGAGCTCGAGTAGCACGGGGCTGGCGGGGGCGTTGTCCACCGGCGAGGTCCATCGAAATGCGTCCTCGGGGGGTATGAGGAGAGCATCTTCCAGCACCCCGGCCTCGATGGAGCGCCCCCAAAGATTCTCATCCACACTGTACGGCGACTCGGGCTTGACATCAATCGGCAGGTTTTTTGCGCGGGCGTATGCGATCTCTTCTTCGCGTGTCATCGACATGCCATCGCGCAGTGGCGCGAGCACCTGGAGCTGCGGCGCCAGCGCACCAACCGCCACGTCGAAGCGCACCTGGTCGTTGCCCTTGCCGGTCGAGCCGTGGGCGACCCAGGTTGCCCCCTCGCGGATCGCCACCTCGACCAGCAACTGGGCGATCAACGGTCGGCCGAGGGCCGTCGCGAGTGGATACTGACCCTGGTAGAGCGCGCCGGCCCGCAGTGCCGGCCAGCAGAAGCCTTCGATGAACGGCCGCTGGGCGTCCAGCACGTAGGCGCGCAGTGCCCCGGCTTCAAGCGCCCGCTGCTTGATCTCCGCCAGGTTCGGCTGGCTGCCGAGATCGATCGTGAGCGCGACCACGTCGAAGCCGCGTTCCTCGATGAGCCACTTCACCGCGACCGTGGTATCGAGTCCCCCGGAGTAGGCGAGCACGATTTTTTCTGGCATCAGTCCTCCGGTTGCACATAGGCGCCCAGCCGGGCCAGCCGTTGGGCGAGCCCGCCGTAAGCCCGTGGGTGGAGCGCGAGGGCAGCGAAGATCGTGTCGTCACCGGCAAGCGTGCCGATCACTTCCGGCCACGCGACCGCGTCGATCGCCGAGGCGAGCGAATTCGCCGAGCCGGGCGTGGTGGTCAACACCGCGACGCCCTGCCCTCGCCGCACCGTCAGCGGCAGATCGCGCAGGAGGCGGCGGATCCGCTCCTCCCGACCGGCGGGCGACGCCGCCCCGAGCCCTTCGTCCGGCTTGACGTAGTGGCTCTCGGGTCCGCCGAGCCGAACCAGGCCGAGCTCGGCGATGTCGCGGGACACGGTGGCCTGCGTCGTGAGGATACCGACACGGCCGAGACGGTCGGCCAGCTCTTCCTGGGTTGCGATCTGGTGCTTGCCGATCAGCGAGAGGATCGCCTCCTGCCGCTTACGCTTTGACACGGGCAAGCGCCTCCTTGACCTGCGCCGGCGCCGTCCCGCCAAGGACGTCGCGCGATTTCAATGCGCCCTCCAGCGTGAGATGGTCGAAGATATCGGCGCTGAACAGCGGCGAAAACTGCTGCAGCTCGTCCAGGGTGAAGTCCTCGAGTCCCCGGTGAGAGGCGATTCCGGCGGCCACGATCTTGCCCAGCACGCGATGGGCGTCGCGAAACGGCATGCCCTTGCGGGAGAGGTAGTCCGCGGCTTCCGTCGCCAGGGTGTAGCCCGACAGCGCCGCCGTGCGCATCACGTCCGGATCGAACCGCAGCCCGAGCACCAGCCGCTCGGCGACCCGCAGGCAATCGATGGTGGTGTCGACGCCGTCGAAGAGCGCTTCCTTGTCTTCCTGGAGATCACGATTGTAGGCAAGCGGGAGGCCCTTCAGCACCATCAACAGGTTCATCAGATCGCCGACGACCCGCCCGCTCTTCGCCCGGACCAGCTCGGCGGCACAGGGATTCTTCTTGTTCGGCATCATCGAGCTGCCGCTGGCGAGGGCGTCGGGGAACGAGGCGAACGAGAACTCGGTGCTGGTCCAGAGCACCATCTCTCCGCAGAGCCGCGAGAGGTGGATCATCGCGATGCTGCAGCCGGCCAGCAGCTCGAGCGCGAAGTCGCGGTCGGCCACGGCGTCAAGGGAATTCATGGCCGCCGTTTTGAAGCCCAGCTCCCGCGCCAGCGCCGTGCGGTCGATCGGGAAGCCGCTGCCGGCGAGCGCCCCCGCCCCTAACGGCGAGACGTCCGCGCGGTCGAGCGCGTCCTCGATGCGACTCCGATCGCGACGCAGCATCTCCACGTAGGCCAGCAGATGGTGCGCGAGGAGAACTGGCTGGGCCCGCTGGGTGTGGGTATAGCCCGGCATCACGGTATCGAGATGCTCCTCCGCCCGGGCGATCAACGCCGATTGGAGAGCATTGATCGCCTCGAGAATCTGAGCACCGGCAGTCTTTACCCAGAGCCGGAGGTCAACCGCCACCTGGTCATTGCGGCTTCGGCCGGTGTGCAGCTTGCCGCCCAGCGGGCCGATCTTCTGGATCAGCTTTTGCTCGACGGCCATGTGGATGTCTTCAGCGGCCCCCACCCTGCCCTCCCCCGCAAGCGGGGTAGGGTAATTATTCGCAAGAGGGGGAGGGGAATTGTCCGCAAGAGGGGGATTGGAGAGTTCCGACTCGATATCCTGCAGTGCCAGGTCGATGCGCAGCTGCTCTTCCGCGGTCAGGACCCCGGCCCCGACCAGCGCTTTCGCGTAGGCGCGACTGCCGGCGATGTCCTCGCGAAGGAGCCGGCTGTCAACCGCCAGCGAGCGCGTAAAGCCGTTGATCAGTGGGTCCGGCTCTTCGCCAAACCGCCCACCCCAGGGTTGATCGCTCAGTGGGCAACCTTCGACATTCGCTTGGCCAGCACTTCCCATGGCAAACCGCCGATCTGCGCCGCCGGCCCGCACAACTGCTGATTGAAGCTCCGGCTCTGGAGGCCCCGGATCTCGGGGAAGAAGAGCGAGTGATGGCTCTGACGCGACTCCATGTCGATGGTCCCCTGGAACAGCGTTGCCGTCTCCGTGCCGCAGACATGCGCCTGGGTAGTCTGGATGAAGGCATCGAGGGCCTCCTTCAGCGGGCTGAACCAGGCGCCGTGATACACGAGGTAGGCCCACTTCTGGTCGACCACCGCCTTGAAGTCCAATTCTTCCTTGCTGAGAGTGAACTGCTCGAGGTCGTGGTGGAGCTTCAGCAGCACGGCGGCGGCCGGCGCCTCGTAGAGCTCACGAGACTTGAGCCCCATGATGCCGTCCTCGAAGATGTCGATCTTGCCGATGCCGTGGCTGCCGGCGATCACGTTGAGCGTCGCCACGATCTCTGGGAGGGACTGCTCCTTGCCGTTGAGCGCGACGGGCACGCCGTGGTCGAAGGTCACCGAAACCTGCGTCGGCGTTAAGTTCTGCTTTGACGGCGGCTTCAACCACAGCCAGGCGCTATCCGGGATCGGCTGATTCAAGCCGACCGCGCCGGAGGCGAGGCTGCGACACCATAAGGTCTTATCGTCGCCGCCCTGCATCACTTCGGTGATCGGGATGCCGAGCTCTTTCGACAGGTCTTCTTCCTCGCCGCGGGTCAGATCGAAGTCGCGGACCGGCACCAGGATGTTGAGCTGCGGGGCAAAAAGCTTGAAGACGTTGTGCATCCGGTACTGGTCGTTGCCCTTGCCGCTCGACCCTTCCATGATCGCGTCGCAGCCGAGCGTGAGCGCGAGCGAGGCGATCTTGGAGGCGATCAGCTGGCGGGTCATCGAGGTCGAGACCGGGTAACCTTCGTAACTGGAGTTGGCCTGGATCGCCTTCGACAGCCAGAAGTTGGCGAACTCCTCCTTGACGTCGACCACGATGGGCGTGATCCCGAGGACCTTCGCTTTCTGGATGGCGCTGTCCATCTCGTCCTGCCCCTGGCCAACATCGACCGTGATGGGAAGGAGATCTTCGACCTGGTACTTCTCTTTCGCCAGGACGGCGCAGAGGGATGAATCCAGTCCGCCGGAATACGCCAGCGCCACTTTCTTGGCGCTCCTGACCGGAGTCGCGTCGATCTTTTCCAGTAACTTGCTCTTCAATGCCAGCATCGCTGTGCCTCCTGCGTCGTTGGTTGCATAACTATACCAAACTCCGTATACTTACGCAATCGCGATGATCGGCATCCTCTGCTCTCGGATCCGGATCGAAGAGAAGGCGTTGTTCGAGGCGCTCCGCCGGCGCGCTGTCCCATTCGAGCGCCTCGACGAAGATCGCATCCAGTTCCCGATCGGCGGGACCTTCCCGCACCCCGATGTTGTCCTGGACCGGTCCATCCATCACGGGCGCTCGCTCTACGCGCTGACGCTGCTGAACGCAGCCGGGGTCCCGACGGTCAACCGGGCGCGGGTGGCGCGCATCTGCGGGGACAAGATCTTGACGACCGCCGCGCTCGCCCGCGCCGGCCTGCCGGTGCCGAAGACGGTCGTTACCTTCACCCGGGAAGCCGCGCTGGACGCGATCGAGGCCATGGGATACCCGGTCGTGCTCAAACCAATGGTCGGCTCGTGGGGCCGGCTGCTGGCGAAGATCAACGACCGTGACGCCGCCGAGGCGGTCCTCGAGCACAAGGAGACGCTCGGCTCCTACCAGCACGGCATTTTCTACATTCAGCAATACGTCAACAAGCCCGATCGCGACATCCGTGCCATCGTGGTGGGGGATAGGACGATCGGCGCCATCTACCGCCGGTCCGACCACTGGATCACGAACACGGCCCGTAATGGCAAGGCCTCTCAGATGGAGGTCACGCCCGAGGTCGATCAGCTCTGCCGCAAGGCGGCCGCCGCGGTCGGCGGTGGATTTCTCTCAGTCGATTTGCTGGAGCACGAGGATGGATTGCTGGTCAACGAGCTGAACTACACACCCGAATTCCACGGCTTCATGGACGCGACCGGGATCGACGTCGCCGCCCAGGTGATCGATTACGTCGAGGAAATTGCGGCAAAGCCTGCGGTGGCTTGACACCACAGGGCATGGCAGGTATCGTTCGAAGCTACAAGTTCATAGGTAAAGGCGTCGATGAGGGCGAGTACGCGGACGCTGGGATTACAGAGAGTCTCCGGCAGCTGAGAAGGAGATTCCAGGGCACCGCCGAAAAAGGCCTCGGAGCCGCAGGTCGAACCGGAACCCCCACCCAGCCCTCTCCCAGAGGGGGAGGGAGATGAAGATCCGCAGTAGGCCGAGCCGGATGGCCCCCGTGATCGGGCTTGAGTCTTCAGGTCGCATGGCCGCGGACTCGAAGAGACCGCCCTCGCAAGAGGTCGGTGAAGTCGGGTGGTACCACGAGAGAAGGCCTCTCGTCCCGGTGGACGAAGGCTTTTTATTTTTCGGAGGTGCCATGACCATAGAAGCGTTCAGGATCATCGAATCGACGCTGCGCGAGGGCGAGCAGTTCGCCACGGCCCACTTCACCCCGTCGCAGAAAATCGCGATCGCAGAAAGGCTCGATGACTTCGGCGTCGAATACCTCGAACTGACCTCGCCCTGCGCCTCGCCACAGTCCGAGGCCGATCTTCGAACCATTGCCGCCCTGCCGCTGCGGGCCAAGGTGCTCACCCACGTGCGCTGCCACCTCGACGACGCTCGCGTCGCCGTCGACACCGGCGCCGACGGGATCGATGTCCTGTTCGGCACCTCGTCCACCATGCGCACCTTCTCGCACGGCAAGAGCGTCGACGAGATCATCGAGACCGGAACAGACGTCGTTCGCTACATCCAGTCACAGGGACTCGAGGTGCGATTCAGCAGCGAGGACTCGTTCCGCTCGGAGCCGCGCGACCTGCTGCGCGTCTACCAGGCAATCGACCGGCTGCACCCGCAACGGGTCGGGCTCGCCGACACAGTCGGGATCGCGACCCCCAGCCAGGTTTTCGAACTGGTCTCGATGGTGCGCAAAGCGGTGGACTGCGACATCGAGTTCCACGCTCACAATGACACCGGCTGCGCCATAGCCAACGCCTTCGCGGCGCTGGAAGCCGGGGCGACGCACATCGACACCACGGTGTTGGGGATCGGCGAGCGCAACGGCATCGTGCCGCTCAGCGGAATGATCGCCCGGCTGCTGAGCGTTCGGCCTGACCTGGTGGCTCGGTATCAGCTCGAGATCCTCCCCGAGCTCGATCGAATGGTCGCGGACATGGTCGGGATCGAGATCCCGTTCAACGCGGCCATCACTGGCGACACCGCCTTTCACCACAAGGCCGGGATGCACACTAACGCCGTACTGCGCAACCCGTCGACGTACGAAATCTTCAACCCGGCGCAGTTCGGTCGCGAACGGACCGTGATGACCGGTCATCGGTTGACCGGCCGCCACGCCATCGCGCACCGCGCAACCACGCTCGGCCTGACGCTGACCGACCACGAGATCCGCACGCTGACCACCGAAGTGAAGCGGCGAGCGGATGCCGGACCGCTCACCAACGATGAGCTCGATGATCTGCTCCGGGGCTCGGTCCCCGCATAGGAGAGAACAGATGGGAACGCTGACTGAAGAGATCTTCTCCCGACGGCTCGGACGCCCAGTCCATGCCGGCGAGATCGTCGTCGCGCCGGTCGACTACGCGATGGCCCACGACGTGACAGGCCCGCTCGCCATCGAGGCCTTTCGTAAGCTCGAGGTCCCGCTCTGGGATCCAGAGCGCGTCATCATGGTCTTCGATCACATCCTGCCGGCGAACACCGTGGCGGCGGCCGGCCTCCACAAGATCGTTCGCGACTTTGCCGACGAGTTCGGGGTCACCCACGTCTTCCAGGAGGGGATCTGCCACCAGCTGATGGTGGAGAAGGGATTCATCCAGCCGGGTGGCATCGTGGTCGGCGCCGACTCGCACAGCACTACTTATGGCGCGCTCGGCTGCTTTTCGGCAGGCTTCGGATCCACGGATATCGCCGTCACCTTCGCCACCGGTAAGACCTGGTTCCGGGTGCCGGAGACGATCCGGATCAACCTGCGCGGGGCGCTGCCGCCCGGCATCTTCCCCAAGGACCTCGCCTTGAAGGTGATCCGCATGCTGGGCGCCGAGGGCGCCAATTACCTGGCGGTGGAATGGGGCGGTGAGGCGGTCGAAGCCATGAGGGTCGACGAGCGCCTCACGCTCGCCAACTTGACGGTGGACTTCGGCGGCAAAGCCGGACTCTGCGAGCCCGATGAACAGACTCGTCGCTATTTGGGCGACGACGAGGTGGTCGATCTGCACCCGGTGCGACCCGAATATCGAAGCGTGATCGAGGTCGATGCGGAGTCGCTCGAGCCGCAGATCGCCTGCTCGCCGGCAATCGACAACGTCCAGGACCTGAGCGCGGTCGAAGGCACCCAGCTCGACGAGGTGTTCGTCGGCAGCTGCGCGAACGGCCGGATCGAGGACCTGGCGATCGTCGCCTCTTACTTCCAGGGCCGCCAGGTGCACCCGCGCACCCGGACGATCGTGGTGCCCGCCTCCAAGCAGATCTACATGGAAGCCCTGGCGCGCGGCTACATCCAGACCTTTATGGAAGCGGGCGCTCTGGTGATGAACGCCGGCTGTGGTCCGTGTCTCGGCCGCCAGCACGGCGTGCTCGGTCCCGGCGAGCGTGCGCTCTCCACCAGCAACCGGAACTACGCCGGGCGGATGGGCAGCGCGCAAGCCGAGATCTACCTCGCGAACCCGGCGGTCGCCGCGGCCTCGGCGCTGGCCGGAATGATCGCGGATCCACGAGGGGCCTCGCCCCACGCGAGTGGCGCGGACGTGCCAAACGAGCGTTTGAGAGGTGTCAACTGATGCGACGGATCTTCAAGTTCGGTGACGGGATCTCGACCGATGCCATCATCCCCGGGCGGTACAACGTCACCACGGACGCGGCGACGCTGGGCAAGGCCTGCTTCATCGAGGCCCGACCCGACTTCGCCCCGAACGTCCAGCCGGGCGATGTCATCGTGGGCGGGCGGAATTTCGGCTGCGGCAGCTCCCGCGAGCACGCGCCGATAGCCATCAAGGCGGCCGGCATCCAGGCGGTGGTGGCCCGAAGCTTCGCCCGGATCTTCTACCGCAACGCCATCAACATCGGCCTGCCGGTGATCCAGTGCGATGCGATCTACGACGCGGTTGCGGACGCCGATCCCGTTTCGATCGATGTCCACTCGGGTCGCATCGATGTCAGTGGCAAGATGTTCCAGGGGGAAACACCCGGCCCGGTGGCGGTCGCCATCATGGAAGCCGGGACGCTGATCGATCTGATCAAAACGCGCGGCTGGGCCGCGATCGAGGAGGTGTCGTGATGGCAACGGTTTTGACCGCGAAGTGCCCCGAATGCGCAGCCGACGTCAAGCTCGCCGGGGACGTCGAGAAGGGCGAGATCGTCCCCTGTGCCGACTGCGGCGCGGAGCTCGAGGTGATCGAGCGCGACCCGGTCGAGCTGCGCCTTGCGCCGGAAGAAGAGGAAGACTGGGGCGAGTGAGGTGAGGATCGGCGTTCTCTGCTCCCGCATCCGGGCCGAAGAGAAGCTCCTCTTCGAGGTCTTCGCCCGCCGTAGGCTGGACATCGAACGGATCGACGACCGGGAGCTGGTGTTCGACCTGGCGTCGGAGCCGCCGCGCTATGACGTTGTCCTCGAGCGATGCCTGCACCATTCGCGGGCGCTTTACTCACTGCGCATCCTCAATCAGTGGGGCGTGCCGACCGTCAACACCTACGAGGTGGCGCTGACCTGCGGCGACAAGATCAACACCACGACCGCCCTGATCGCGGCCGGCGTTCCGAGCCCCCGCACGCTGATCGCCTTCACGCCGGAATCCGCGCTGGCCGCCATCGAGACCCTGGGTTATCCGGTCGTGCTGAAGCCGGCAGTCGGCTCCTGGGGACGGCTGCTGGCGAAGATCTCCGACCGCGAAGCCGCCGAAGCGCTCCTCGAGCACAAGGACACGCTCGGCTCCTACCAGCACGCGATCTTCTATATCCAGGAATTCGTCGAGAAGCCATCGCGCGACATCCGGAGTTTCGTGGTCGGCGATGAGACCATCTGCGCGATCTACCGCGAGTCCTCGCACTGGATCACGAACACCGCCCGCGGCGGCCGGGCGCGCAATTGCCTGGTGACGCCGGAGATCGACCGCCTCTCCCGCGCCGCCGCCCGCGCCGTCGGGGGCGGCGTGCTGGCGATCGACCTGCTCGAGCACCCAGACGGCCTGGTCGTCAGCGAGGTCAATTACACGATGGAATTTCGCAACAGCATCGACACCACCGGCGTCGATATCCCCAGCCGCATCGTCGATTACGTGCTGCGGGTCGGTGAACTGGAGGCGGTGCCGGCGTGATCACGGCGCTGAGCAACGTCGAGATCGAGCCCGCCACCGAGAGCGGCGTCGAGCTGCTCGAGGAGATGCTGGCGATTCCGAGCCCCTCGACGCAGGAACGCGCGCTGGGCCAGTGGCTGGTCTCCCGCCTCCGTGGCATGGGCTTTGCCGCCCGACGCGATGAGGTAGGGAATGTCGTCGCTTTCTGGGGCAGTGGGCCCAAAGAAGTCATGCTGCTCGGTCACGTGGATACCGTGCCGGGTTTCATCCCGGTGCGCCGCGAGGGCAATCGTCTCTTCGGTCGAGGCGCGGTCGACGCGAAAGGCCCGCTGGCCGCTGCCATCGCGGCCGTGGCCCGGCAGCCGGCCGGCGCCGCCTGCCGCTTCACGATCATCGGCGCGGTCGAGGAAGAGGGCAGCTCGCGCGGGGCCCGCCATCTCGTGCACCGGCGTCCACCCGATCAGCTGGTGATCCTGGAACCGAGCGGATGGGACGCCGTAACCCTCGGCTACAAGGGCAGTCTGAAGGTCCGCTACCGGCTCTCGCAGCCGATGGGCCACGGCGCCGGGGCCAACGAGAGCGCGGCCGACCGGGCCATCGCCTTCGTGCAGCGGGTGCAGGATCATGCGGCCGAGCAGTCCGCCCCCACCCTGCCCGCCCCCAACGTCTCAAACGCTCGCCTGGCACTAAAGCGCCGCTCGGGTGGGCCGACGGGCCCGGGGCGAGGGACACTGGCGGGCTTCGAACGGCTCGACGTGCGCATCCTTCGATTCCATGCCGACCACGACGGCTTCCGCGACACCGCCGCCATGACGGTGGGCTTTCGCCTGCCGCTGAACTTCGACGTGCCAGCGCTTCAGCAACGACTGGAAGCCTGGGCCGAGGGCGCCGAACTGCGCTTCGAGTATGCGGATGCCGCCGTGCGGGCAGAGAAGAACACGCCGGTCGTCCGGGCTTTTCTCAAAGGCATCCGCGACACGGGAGGCACGCCGCGGTTCAAGATGAAGACGGGAACCTCCGACATGAACATCCTGGCCCCGGTCTGGGGCTGCCCGACGCTCGCCTACGGACCCGGCGATTCCAGGCTCGACCACACGCCGGACGAGGCTATGGACCTCGAAGACTTCGCCCGCGGGGTCAACGTGCTCACCGCGGCGCTCAGCCACCTGGCGCGATGAAGGCTGCGGTCGTCGGCGGGGCCGGTTACGCCGGCGGAGAGCTGCTCCGTCTCCTCCTGTCCCACCCGGAGATCGAGGTCACCCAGGTGACATCGGAGCGCCTCGGCGGCAAGTTCGTGCATACCGTGCATCCGCACCTGCGGCGTCGGACCGAGCTGAAGTTCCAATCGCGGGCATCACTGCAGCCGGTCGACGTCCTCTTCCTGGCGCTGCCCCACGGCCAGACCAGCCGGGAGATCGACCAGCTGCAGTCACGGGCGCCGACGATCATCGATCTCTCGGCGGACTTTCGCTTGCGCGACCGAGCCGGATACCCCACCTGGTACGGCTGGGAGCATCCACAACCTTCGCTGCTCAACGACTTCGTCTACGCGCTTCCCGAGCTACACCGCGAGCAGATCCGCGGCGCCAATCGCCTGGCCGCCGGCGGCTGCCTGGCGACCGCGGCCATTCTCGGCCTCTACCCGCTCACCCGCGCCGGCGTCGTCAATGGCTCGATGCCGATCGTGATCGAAGGGAAGACCGGGTCATCAGCCGGCGGCGCGGAGTCGGGGCCGGCGTCGCACCATCCCCACCGCAGTGGCGAGATGCGCTCCTTCGCACCGACCGCCCACCGCCACACCGCCGAGATCATCCAGGAACTGGGTCTGCAGTCCCCCAACGGCCACGGACCCGATGTCGCCTTCTCGGCGACCGCCGTCGAGGCGGTCCGCGGCATCCTGGTCACGGCCCACGTGTTCCTCAGCGACGACCTGTCCGAGAAGGACCTCTGGAAGATCTACCGGGCGGCCTATGCGGACGAGCCGTTCATGCGGATCGTCAAGGAGTCGCAGGGCATCCACCGCTATCCCAACCCGAAGATTCTTTCGGGCACGAACTACTGCGACGTGGGATTCGAGCGAGACCCTCATTCCCGGCGGGTGGTGGTGATGAGCGCCCTCGACAACCTGATGAAGGGCGCGGCCGGCCAGGCGGTGCAGGCGCTCAACGTCCGCTTCGGATGGGATGAGCGGACCGGCCTCGACTTCCCGGGCCTGTACCCGATCTAGCCGTGCTCGTCATCAAGATCGGCGGCAGCCTGACCGACTTCGATCCATTGCTGCGCGATGTTGCCGGCTGCCAGGAGCTGCTGGTGCTGGTACACGGCGCCAACAAGGAACTGAACGAACTCTCCGCCCGCCTGAACCATCCACCACGAATGGTCACCTCCGAACGGGGTGAGATCAGCCGTTTCACCGACGCGACCACCATGGATCATTTCCTGATGGCCTACGCCGGCAAGCAGAACAAGCGGATCGTGGAGCGGCTGCGCGCGCTCGGGGCGAACGCGGTTGGACTGACGGCGATGGACGGCGGCATCGCGATCGGACGGCGCAAGCCCGATCTGCGCATCAAGGAGGCCGACAAGGTCAAGGTCCTGCACGGCGACCACAGTGGCAGCATCGAGCGCCTCGAGCCGAAGCTCCTGCGCCTGCTGCTGGACAACGGATACCTGCCGGTGATTACCCCGCCCGCGGTCAGCCACGAGGGCATCGCCATCAACGTCGACGGCGATCGGCTGGCGATGGAGATCGCCACGGCCCTCCAGGCCGAGCGTTTGCTGATCTTTGCCGACACCCCGGGCTTCATGCGCGACGTCAGCGACGAGCGGAGCGTGATCCCGCTGATTCACCTGGACGAGGTCGAGAAGGTCGCCCAATACGGCAAGGGCCGTGCGCGGGTCAAGCTACTGGCGGCGGCGCAAGCCATCCGCCGCGGCATCCAGGCGGTCGGCCTGCTCGATGGCCGCGGCGAACATCCGCTAACTCGGGCCTTTGAAGGAGCTGGAACATGGGTGACGACCTGAGCGCCACGTACACACGGCTCAGCCCGATTCCGTTGCACGCGAGCCGAGGAATAAGCCTGGTGCGCGGGGAAGGCTCGTACCTGTGGGATGACCAGGACCGGCGGTACCTCGACCTGATGACCAACTACGGTGTCAATCTCCTCGGTCACGCCCACGCACTCGTGACCGATGCGATCAAGCAGCAGGCATCGAAACTGACGAATGCCCACCAGAGCTTCGATACGCCGGCGCGCCAGGAGTTTCTCGACGCCCTCGCGACATTCCTGCCGCCCTCGCTGAGCCGGATCTCGTTCGCGAATTCCGGTGCGGAAGCCGTCGAGGCGGCGATGAAGTACACGCGGGTCGCCACCGGCCGAACCGGCATCATTGCGACCCATCGCGCCTATCACGGGCGGACATTTGGAGCACTTTCGGCGACGTCTGACGCGAAATACCGCGATCCTTTCATGCCAATGCTCGAAGGTGTCCGCCACGTCCCTTTCGACAATCTTTCGGCGATGGCCGAGGCGATGAACGATTCGATCGCCGCGGTGATCATCGAGCCGATCCAGGGCGAAGGTGGGATCCGCGTCCCGGCCGACGGGTATCTCAAGGGTCTCCGCGAGCTCTGCACAGCAAACGGCGCCCTGCTGATCTGCGATGAGATCCAGACCGGCTTTCGAACCGGAGCACCCCTCGCATTCACCAGAGAAGGGATCGTTCCCGACATTCTGTGCCTTTCCAAGTCCATCGCGAATGGCCTTCCGATCGGCGTGACGATCGTGACCGAAGCGGTCAGCGAACGAGTCCCCAAGGGAAGCCACGGCGGCACGTTCTCCGGCAACCCGCTGGTCTGTGCCGCGGGCGTGGCGACGCTTCAAGTCCTCGCCGACGAACGCCTTCATGCTCAGGCCGCCGAGAAGGGCAAGCGTTTCCAGCACCACGTCCGCGAACTCGGACTGAGTCAGATCCGCGAGGTTCGCGGGCGCGGCCTGTTACTGGCGGTCGAGCTGAAGAAACCGGCGACACCGGTAATTAGAGCGATGCAGGAGCGAGGTGTGTTGGTCCTTCCGGCCGGGGGCACCGTGATCCGGTTCCTGCCCTCGATCCTGATCGAGGATGCCCAGCTGAATGAGGGTGTCGAGGCCCTGGCCGCCGCCCTCCGCCAGGCCGGCTGATGTGCCACACCCGCAATGAGGCCATCGCCCGGGTCAGGAAGGAGATCAGCCGACGAACGGGGGGTCCGGTTGATCAGGTTAGGGGTCCGGGATGTGGCCATTCCACCACGGTCCATCGCCCGTCGGTCTGAAGGAGGGAAGCGGTCCGTTAGCCACGAAGGGTACAAACCAGAACACAACAGGTCACCTGTTTGCCGCTCCCTCTTGCCAAACAGTTGAGGCCCCTCTATGCTCTCGCCACCGAGTCTGGGACAGAGGGGGATCAAGATGCCTGCTTTCGCTCGCAGTGCCGTCGCCGGCGTCGCTTTCGTGGCCCTCTTCGCAGTCGAGTCGTTTGGTGTCTCTGCATCCGCCCAGGCCGGCGCCAGGGTGCACTTCACACCGGTAGTGGCGAGCGGTCCTGGAGCCGTCACCGTGCGCGACCTTCCCGCTCCACGGGCGAACTCGCATGCTCAACGGCCGTTGCACCCGTTCCTGCGGGTGGGCGCCGGCCTCCCGCAGGCCAGCGCCGCCCCGGTCACAGCGGTGGCAGGAAGCGCGACCACGAGCACGGCCACAGAACAGGTGGTCACCGGTTTCACGGGCGTCACATCGGTTCAGCAGGTCACCGCGCTGGGAAACGACCAGGCGGTCACGCCGCCAGACACGCAGATCGCCGCCGGTCCCAACTCTCTGCTGGAAATGGTCAACAGCAGCGGTTCGGTGTGGAGCAAATCGGGCAGCCTGGTGAAGATTTTCGACCTCAACAGCTTCTTCCCGGTGCCCGCCGGCTATACGTTCTCCGACCCGCGCGTCCTCTACGACGCCATCAGTGGTCGTTGGTTTGCCTCCGGGGTGGCCTTCGTCACGCCTTCATTCGGGAGCGTGCTCGTATTCGCCGTGTCCGATACGAGTGACCCAACCGGTACGTGGCATGTCTACTCCGCGGATAACAACAGCAACGTGACGCACGATCAACCGAAGATCGGCGTCAGCACCGACAAGGTCGCGTTCTCCTTCAACGATTTCCTGAACGGTGCCTCCTTCCAGGGTGCGTCAACCTGGGTGTTTGGGAAGGCGGCCATGCTGGCGGGGGCGTCCAGCATTCCCGGCGAGGCTATCGGACCCGATTCACGGCGCGTCAGTATTGTGCCCGCGATCGAGTTGACGTCGACGAGCACCGAATTCATGGCGTACAACAACAGCGACTGCACCTATTCCGGTTGCAACGCCGGATATCCCTCCATCGGGATCGTTGCCCTCACCGGCGATCCATCGATTGGAACGCTCGCCTGGTCGGAATCGGACCCGGCGATCGCCGGCACGACCCAACCGCCGGCCGCCGATCAGCCCGGGCTGCCGGGCTCCATCCAGACCAACGACGATCGCTTCCTGACCGCGGTCTGGCAGAGCGACACGCTCTGGGTCGACGGCAACGATGGGTGCACGCCTCCAGGCGACACCGCGGTTCGCCCGTGTCCGCGCCTGATCCAGGTGTCAACCGCCGGGCCGACGGTCAACCAGAATTTCGACCTCGGATCGACGGGGAACGACCTCTACTATCCCGCCGTGCACGTGGACTCGGCCGGTGACATGTACGTCGTCTACAACATCTCGTCCACCGCGCAGGACGTCAGCGTGCGGCTCACCGGCCAGCCAGCCGGATCAGCGCCGCAGTTCGTAGTGCCGGCGCAAACCATCCAGGCCGGACAGGGGCTGTACACCTGCGCCAATCGCTGGGGCGACTACTCGGGTTCGGCTCTCGATCCCTCGAGCCCATCCAGCGTCTGGCTGGCTGCCGAATACGCCGGCGCGAGCAGCACCAACTGCAACTGGGCGACCTTCATCAGCCAGGTGACATTTGCCGCGGCCACAACCGCCGATTTCAGCCTGAGCGCGTCACCAGCAAGCCAAAGCGTCGTCGCCGGAAACAACACCAGCTATTCGGTGACCATCACCCCGACCAACGGCTTCAACGCCGCGGTGTCCCTGAGCGTGGGCGGACTACCGTCAGGAGCGAATGGCACGTTCAGCCCCAATAACCAGGTGATGACGTCGTCGACACTGAGCGTGACCACTACGACCGCAACCACGCCTGGTTCCTACCCGCTTACCATCACGGGAACGAGCGGCACCCTCACGCACACCACGTCCGTCACCCTTACCGTCACCGCGCCACCGCAGCCCGACTTCTCTCTCAGCGCGTCGCCGAGCAGTCAGACGGTGAGCCGCCACGGCGGGAGCGTGACGTACGCCGTCACGATCACCCCGAGCAACGGCTTCACCGGCACGGTGACCTTCAGCGTGAGCGGTCTCCCATCGCGAGCCAGCGCCGGCTTCAGCCCCAACCCCGCCACAACATCCTCGACGCTGACGGTCAGCACCAGCAACGGAACGATGGCAACGAGTTACACGCTGATCATCACTGGGGTTAGCGGCAGCCTGACGCACACGACAACGGTCACGCTGGTCGTCACCTAGCAGCCCAGCTCGCTCGAGCGGACAAGCGCAGCGCGACCGGCCGCTGCCGGGTTGACGACTTCTTTCAGCGGCTCGTCCACCGGCCCTGATCATGGATGCCGGGTCAGGAACAAGCGCTCGAGCACAGTAATTCCCACTTTCTCCATGGGGACGGCGAATGGGCGCATCTTCTCCGCCAGCGGATCAAGCCGGAAGCTGCCCTGGTAGCCCGGGTCGCCCCGGTCGCTAGAAACGGTGGTGACAGCTGGAATGTCTGCCGCCGGGATCAGGAATGCGGTGCGGTGGAGCGCTCCATCGTTCATGCACGGGATGACGACCACGCACAGGTGCGGGTCGATGAAAAAGGTGTCCTGGCGGATGCGGAATTGCACGACGCCCCGTGCGTTGATGCTGCTGGTGTGGACCACCAACCCGCCGATGACATACGACCCAAGGTCATGGATCAGTAGATCCACACAGTCGACGCGCAGCCGGTCCTGGGCGACCACCACACTCTGCAGCCCGGTGCGCATGACTTGACTGGCCAGCCAGAGCTCGCCGTACTTTCCGAAGGCGCGACTCGCCGGCCTCGGGACCTCCTGCATGCCGGGGCTCGGTCCCAACCGCGGCGCGCGGACCGGGTCCTTCCAGCCCGGAATCCGGTCGAGCCACTGCCGGTGCAACTGGTCCGCGTCAACCAGAAACTGGTTGGCCGATTGCGGAAAGCGCGCGTCGAGGTATCCCGAAAAGAGGTAACCATCGCCGTGCGGCTGGGCAAGCTTCAGGAATTCCGGTATCGGGATGGCCCAGAGGCGCGGCTGGACCTGCCATTCCGGCGGCGGGACGTAGGGCAGGAGGACGTAGCCGTTCGGGTCCGCATGTAGCGATCCAACGCTCGCCTGGAATTCCCCATCCGGTTCAAGGAAGCTGCGCGCCTTGACCTGCACCGGATGGGCACGCAACGTCCGGATCCGGCGGGGGTAGAGATCGAAGCCGAGATCAAGTAGGGGAAACGCTACCGCAGCCGTGCCCGCGGCGTCGAGCAGAATGGCCGTGGCCAGCCGGTCTTCAGCGACGGATCCAACCTGCGCATCGCTGAGACCGGGAAAGCCTGGCGCGACGTCATTTCGGTCTGATGGCCGCCGAAGAGCCATACAGGTCTACAAGTGTGGAAACCGTCAAAAGTGACACGCTGGACCCTCTCAACGTAGTTCTGTAACCGATCCTCCATCCCCACCGCCCGGAACGCGCCAAACCGGTGGACGCAGTAGAGCATTGAGTTCGGCTGTTGCTATCGTGCCGGCTCGTAAATGACGATCAGGCATGCACCCTGGCCGCTTACCCACGGCGGTGACATCGCGCCCATTCCAGGCACGAAGCGCCGGGCTCGTCTCGAGGAGAACCTCGCGGCTGCGGAGATTAGCCTGTCCGAAGCGGATCTGGCCGCCATCGATGAGGTCTTTCTCGTGGATGCGGCTGCCGGCGAACGCTACCCCGACATGAGCGCCATCGACAGGTAACGCAGGTGTGCCCATGCTCGCACTGACTCCGCCGATCTTCGCCGGCGGCAGCGGGGTGACGACACCGGAAAGCGTTGCCCCGACGCTGATCAGTTCGTGGCCGCTCGTCTGTTGGGCTCAGTGGATGGCGATCTGGTGGCCGGCGACAGGGCGAAACGCGGGTACCGCTACCACGGCGACCAGAGCCAGCACCAGCGCGATTACCGCGCCGGCCAGGGCGCCCTTCCCGTAGCCCTGGACGAACACCCTGCCCGCTGCAACCGAGCCGAGCGCAACGGCTGAGAAGATCGCGACGCCGAAGGCTGCGCCGAGTTCGTGCGCGGTGGTCATCAGCCCGGAGGCGAAGCCCGCGCGTTCAGCCTGGATCTCTGACATCGCGGTGACCGAGATCGCTACGAACGTGAGCCCCACACCGAGGCCGAGGAGCAGGAAGCCCGGGAGGAGGTCGGTCGCGTAGGCGGCGTTCACCGGCGTGCGGGACAGCAGCAGGTCTCCACCTGCGATCAGGGCGAGTCCCCCGACGATCACGGCGCGGGCGCCGACCCGGGTCAAGAGGCGCGGGCCCAGATGCGCGGCGATGCCGATCACCACCACGAGTGGAAGGAAGGCCAGCCCCGTCTCGAGCGCCGACGCGCCGAGGACACCCTGAAGGAGCAGGGAGTTGAGGAAGAACGTGCCGACCAGGATGCCAGTGGTGCCCAGCATGATGGTCGCACTCGAGATCAGCGAGCGCACTCGCCAGATCCCAGCGGGCACAAGCGGCCGCGACGCCCCACGCTCGATGGCCGCGAATGCCGTCAGTAGGCCGACCGAGATGGCGAGCAGCACGAGGGTGCGGGCCGAGGCCCAGCCGTAAATGGTGGTGCTCTCGACGGCGTATACGAGGACAACGAGGCCGGAGACGAGCGTCAGCGCTCCTGTGAGATCAAGCTCTGAAATGGAGCGGGCAGCCGCCCGTACGGTGGGCACCAGCGGCAGCGTGAGCACGGCGGCGAGGAGACCAACCGGAACATTGATGAAGAAGACCGAGCGCCAGCCAAGCCAGGTGGTGAGCACGCCGCCCAGAAGCACGCCGGCGGCGGCACCGCCGGCACCGATCGCGCCCCAGACGCTGAGCGCCGTGGTCCGCTGCTCGCTGGTGTAGGTGGTGGTGATGATCGAGAGGGCGGCTGGAGACAGTAGCGCCGCGCCGAGCCCCTGGGCGGCGCGTGAAGCGATCAACGCCGCGGCCGTGGGCGCCAGGCCGCTTGCCAGCGAAGCGCCGGTGAAAACCACGAGACCGGTGAGGAAGACGCGGCGGCGACCGATGAGGTCTGCCATCCGACCGCCCAGCAGGAGAAGGCCGCCGGTCATCAAAACATACGCGCTTACCACCCACTGCAGATCCTGCGGGGCAAAGCGGAGCGCCGTTCGGATCGATGGCAGCGCCACGTTGACGACGGTGACATCGAGGATGACCATGAACTGGGCGACAGACAGCAGGACGAGGATCGTCCAGGGCGTGCGGTTCCGCGCGGGAGTGGCGTCTTCCGCAGGCAGGCGTCGGTTGACTTGGTGCATAAGAGCTTCTCCTTCGCGTTTGCGGCTGGGATGGTTTACAGCGGTGTAAAGGCAGCATACCACAATGCCTTACACTGTTGTAAACCATGACCCCAGCACAGCCACAGGACTCCCGCCAGGTGACCAGCGAACGGAACCTCGTGGCGATCCTCGACGGGGCCGAGCGCGTGCTCGAGCGCGGCGAGCAGGCGAGCGTCTCGGCCATCGCGGCTGAGGCTGGCGTCTCGCGGCCGACGGTCTATGCGCATTTCCCCGACCTCGAGCGCCTGCTCGAGGCTCTAGTCGAGAGAACGGTGCGTCGAACGATGATGGCCCTGGACTCGGCCGAACCCGATCGCGGGCTCGCCGTCGACGCCGTGCGGCGCCTGCTCGCGGCGAGTTGGGAAGAGCTCGGCCGCCACGAGGATATTGCCCGGGCTTCCGCTGCGGAACTCAGCGCCCATGCCATGCGACGCGCCCACCATGATGCCAGGGCCGTCATTGGGAAGCTGATCGAACGGGGGCGGCGCGAGGGGGCGTTTCGGACCGATGTCCCAGCCGGCTGGCTGGTGACCAGCTGCCTGGCGCTCATCCACGCTGCCGCCGAGGAGGTTCGTACTGGTGAGCTCGACCCGGAGGCCGCGCTCGATGTCCTCTGCGTCACCATCACCGATCTGTTCGCCGGGCCGGGTCCGGCGGGGCGCGCGGCCACCGTGAAGGCAACCCACCAGCGCGAACCTCGCAAGCACCCATCGATCCGGCATGACAGTTAATCGGAGCCCTGTTGGCGCCCTCGCCTCAGCCCCTCTGGGTCGCCCCGATTGCCTTCTACCTGCTGGTCCTGGCGCTGATCCGAGGCGACCTCGCCCAGGCAAGCCTGGCACCCGGCGATCTTTCGCTCCACTTCTACTTTGGCGCCCTCATCCTCTACTGCGGCGGGATGCTCGCCTTCTTCGCCTACTTCGCCTAGCGTCGCGACTCGCTGCGCTGGCTCGGCCTGGCCCTCCGCGGATTCGCCGACCGGCCATTACCCGCTGGCGAACATGTACGCGAGTACAGCTCGCAGAGCCCTGCTGGCCGGACGCGCCTTTGACTTTGTGAAGCAAAGTGTCTCGAACTCACGCGGGGTAAAGCCATGATTTCCGGCAAGCGGGTATCGGCACAGGCCGCCTGATTGCCGCCTAGCAACCGGCCTCCTTGCGCGCGAGCTGATCCGGCTATGTCGAAAATGCCGGTTGTCGTTCGATGTGGGTATAGGCCCTAGAGAGGCAAGCCACAACGAATGATCAGATCAAATAGGAGAACACAGAGATGCAAGTCATGGTGCTAGCAAAGGAAGGCGAGCAGAGCGAGACGGCGACGCCCCCGTCGCCGGAGAGCCTCGCCGAGTTCCAGAAATACAACGACGAGCTGGTTAAGGCGGGAGTCGTGGTCGCGGCCGGCCGCCTCGTTCCGAGCTCGAAGGGAAAGCGCGTTCGGTTCGACGGCAAGAAGCGCACCGTAATCGACGGGCCGTTCTCGGAGGCCAAGGAGCTGGTGGGCGGATACTGGTTGTGGCAGGTCCGCTCGATGGACGAAGCCGTTGAGTGGCTCAAGCGGGCACCCTTCGGCGGCGGGACATTCGAGATCCGAGAGATCTTCCAGACCGAGGAGGCCCTCCGGCGATAGATCCCCGCAGCGCAGCTGCGCCTGAAGACCCCGGTCGCCCGGAGACTGCGGCCAGCGAAGCTCATCGCGCCACTGAAACGATCTGGAGGATCGAGTCGGCCCGGTTCATCGCCGGGCTGACTCGCGTCGTAGGTGACATCGGGACGGCTGAAGAGCTCGCCCAGAACGCGTGGTCGACGTGATCACCACCTGGGCGCCGGCGGCATGCATGCGCCTCGCGTTCGCAAAACCGATGCCCTCGGCGCTCCCCGCGCCGGTCACCACCGCAATCTGCCCCTTCGTAGCAGAGGGCAACTGACCCCGGCGCGCGGCGGGATCAGTCGAAGAGCTCAGCGACTGCTTCCTGGAAGACGCCGGTGTGCCGGACAACGTCGGCGTCCGTATGGCAGGCAGAAGTCGGCATCGGTCCATCCCCTCCAATCTCGAGTCGTCTTGCATGCGCGCCTCGAGGCCGGGAGAAATGGAAAAGCCGCCTCGCGGGCGGCTCCCTTTCCAGACAGGCGGAGCGGGTCAGTCGACGACGGTCGTGGTGGAGCGTGGGCCAGCGATCAACCGGATCAGCGACACGATGCCCCAGCCGATCAGGCTGTAGATGGCGATCGCGACCAGCGACTCCGGCTCAAACACCGAGCGACCCACCTGATCGGTGTTGAAGATGCCGTGGAACCACACCACGAGCGGCCAGGTCAGGTCGTACATGAAGCGCACGAACGCCGCCGGGTTGGCGCCGAACAACTTCAGCAGAAACCGAATCGCGATCAGGGTATCGACGAAGCCGACGATCCACCAGACAGCCTGGATTGCGCGGTAGTTGCCCGAGCGGTAGACCGCCGTCCGGGTGGTGGTCATGGGCGCGAGTGGCGTGATCGGAGCCACCGGCTCGCCCGTCGTCGTCTTCTCCTGTCGGACGACTTCGCGATCGTATGAATCCGCCATGATGCTTCTCCTCATGAGCCCGCAAATGGGTATGGGGCGTGGCTCAAACGCTACAGACATGATAGCAGATTATGTAGCATCGTAGACGCTCCATTGGCCATACTTGCCTCTATTTCGCCTGCCGGCCTTGCGCGGCTAACGGGCGGTCGTGCGGCGGTAGCGGAGCACGGAGATCGGGATGAAGACCAGGAGGATCCCGAGGATCCACGCCACCGATTGAATCAGCGCCCAGCGCGTATCGGCGGCGGTGAGTAGCGGATTCACATGGAAGAGTCCGCGCAAGGCGTCGGCCAGCACCGAGACCGGGTTGTGCCGGGCGAACGCCTGGAGCCAGCTCGGCATCGTCGCCACCGGGACGAAGGCGCTGGAGGCGAAGGTCAGGGGAAAAATCCAGATGAACCCAAACGACTGCGCGGCTTCCACGCTACGGACCGTGAGCCCGACAAACGCGGAGATCCATGAGAAGGCAAAGCTAAAGCCCATCAGAACCAGGATCCCGAGGAGGAATTCGAATGGGATACCTCCCGGGCGGAACCCGACGATGAAGCCGACGATCAGCATGATCACCACCGTGAAGAGGTTGCGCGCCAGGTCGGCCACCGTACGGCCGGTCAGCACGGCGGAGGAGGACATGGGTAACGAACGGAATCGATCGATCAGGCCGCGCTGCATGTCCTGGGCCAGACCGATGCCAGTCGTCACCCCACCGAAGGCGACGGTCTGCACGAAGATACCCGGCATCAGGAAGTTGACGTATTGCCCGCCGGGGACGTGGATCGCACCGCCGAAGACATAGCGGAAAAGGAGCACGAACATGATCGGCTGGATGGCCACGAACACGATCAGCTCTGGCAGCCGGACCGTCTCGAGGATGCTCCGCCTGGCCAGCACCAGGGCGTCGAGGAGCGCCCAGATGAAGGCGGGCCGTCCCGTGATTGGGCGATAGCGCGTTCCGGCTTGCGCTACAGCGGTCGCCACTAGCTGGCTCTCCTGGCCCATCGCCGGCTCGGTTCGGTCGTCTTCTCCTCCTCGGCTTGGTGGCCCGTCAGCGTGAGGAACACATCGTCCAGACTGGGCCGGCGGAGTTGCAGGTCCGTGATTTCGATTCCAGCGGCGTCGAACTCCCGCACCAGGCTGGCAAGCTCGCGGGTGCCGTCACGCGATGGGCCCGAAAGGCGGCGCTGATGCGGGTCGATGGTCACATCGCTCGAGAGATGGCGGCGCGCCACCTCCACGGCGCGGGCGAGGTCGCCGTCCCGAGTGACGGCGACTTCGATGCGGTCACCACCGACTCGCTGCTTGAGCTCGTCCGAGGTGCCCTCGGCGATGACCCGTCCCGAATCCACCACGGCGATCCGGTTGGCAAGCTCGTCGGCCTCCTCGAGGTACTGCGTTGTCAGCATGATGGTCGAGCCTTCATCGACCAGTGTGTTGATGATGCCCCACATCTGGCGCCGGCTTCGCGGGTCGAGGCCGGTCGTCGGTTCGTCGAAGAACAGCACCGGCGGCAGAATCACCAGCGAGGCGGCCAGGTCGAGTCGCCGCCTCATCCCGCCTGAGTAAGTTTTGGCGATCCGGTTGGCGGCATCGGTCAGGTCGAACTGGACGAGGAGTTCGAGGGATCGCCGCTTTGCGTCTTTCCCCGAGAGGTGGTACAGACGCCCGATCATTTCCAGGTTCTCCCGACCCGTCATGAACTCGTCGATCGCAACCGATTGACCGGCGAGGCCGATGTGAGCCTTGATCCGATCGGGCTCCTTGACCACGTCGAATCCCGCGACCTGCGCCCGCCCTGCGTCAGGTTTGAGCAGCGTGGTGAAGATCCGCACGGCGGTCGTTTTACCGGCGCCGTTCGGCCCCAGCAACGCAAGGAGGCTTCCTTCATCGACGTGAAGATCGAGTCCGTCGAGCGCCCGAACGCGCCCGTAGTTCTTCACCAGTCCCTCGGCGTGGACCGCACGATCGGTTGCCATCCCGACAGATTAATGGCTGCCTCCCATAAATCGGGTAAAACGTATTCATGGACGAGGAGCTGAAGACCCAGTCACCGAGCCCGATCGTCGCGCCCGAGGGGGCCGCCAAACTTGTGGCGGAACGGGCAGGAACGGCGCGGGCTGGCGGCCGCATGCCTACTCCTTCAATCGCAACTGGCAGAACCGGATGGGCATGGGCGGGCTCGGCTATCTCGCCAGCCCTGCAGTGGTGGCGTCGTCGGCACTCCTGGGCTATATGGCAGGCCCGACCCAGTTGGGGATCACGTGGGATCCCGAGCGGTTCGATGTCTCGGTCTAACAAAACGACCGTGGCCGTTCACCTCGAGTCCTGGGGACCAGAGGATCTCCTCCTGTTGACGCGGCTCGTCGGCGACCCGGCGATGATGGAACACCTCGGCGGGGCGGAGAGTCCGGAAAAGATCGTCGAACGGCACAACCGCTACCTGCGCCTGGGTGACGCCAGCAGCGGCCGAATGTTCAAGATCGTCGATGACGCGACGGGCAAGGGCGCTGGCAGCGTCGGCTACTGGCAACGCGCGTGGCGCGGCATCGATGTGTACGAAACCGGTTGGATGGTGCTGCCGGAATTTCATGGTCGCGGCATCGCTGGGGCAGCGACGGCCCAGCTCATCGACATCGTTCGATCGGTGAAGGCCCGACGTTATCTGCACGCCTTTCCGTCCGTCGACAATGCACCGTCCAATGCGATCTGCCGCAAGCTCGGCTTCACGCTGGTCGAGGCGCTCGACTTCGAGTACCCGCCCGGCCATTTCATGCGTTGCAACGATTGGCGTCTCGACCTGGAGGACCATGAATGAAACGATGGATCAGCTCGTACCCGATCCATCAGCTGCTTGGCTTTGCGAGACGTAGGCTGCGGCGCCCTGCGCCTTCGGCCGCTAGCCGGTCCCACTATGGCTGCCGCCTAACGCTTTAACTGATCACTATCAGCACGAAAGCGACAATCAGTCAGGATAGGCGGGATGCAGGTCGTGGTCTATGGCGCGGGGGCGATCGGGAGTTTGGTGGGGGCGCGGCTCCATGAAGCCGGCGTCAACGTTCGGCTAATTGGACGGGAGGCGCATGTCGCTGCGATTCGCGCCAAGGGATTGCTGGTCAAAGGTCGAGATCAGTCACAGTTGGTTCAGCTGCCTGCGACAACGACATTGGCGGGGACAGCCGACATCATTCTGCTGACGGTCAAATCGCAGGACGTGCAGGGCTCCTGCCGCACGATCGCCGCGCTGCACTCGGACGCCACGGTCGTCACCATGCAGAACGGCGTGCGGTCTGACCGGGAGGCTTCCGACATCCTCGGCCGCGACCGCATCGTTGGCTGCGTCCTGAATATCAGCGCTACCTACCTCGAGCCCGGGGTGGTCGAGCAGAACACCAGGGCCCTGCTGCAGGTGGGCGCTCCCTTCCCGGAGTCGGAGGCGCGCGTCGGTGCCGTGCTCGCGGTGCTGAGCCCGGCGATGAAGACCGAGCATGTTCCGGATCTTGCCCGGACCCGCTGGACGAAGCTGATGGCGAACGTGAACAATGCCATCATGGCGATCACCGGTTGGCCGATCGGCAAGGCGCTTCGACATCCCGGACTCACCCGGCTATCGATCGCGACGATTCGCGAAGGGGTCAAGACGGCCCAGCTCGGTGGGTTCGGTCTCGATAAGAGTCGCCGGGCGCGCACCTTTCGGCTGATGTCGATGCTCCCCATGCCACTCAGCTACCGCGTTTTCGGCGGCAGGCTCGCCGGCAACTTTCCGCCTGAGAGCACGTATGGCCCGTCGACCCTGCAGAGCCTCCAGCGTGGTTCGAGCAGCGAACTCGATTACCTCAACGGCGAGATCGTGACGCTCGGTGAACGGATCGGACGCCCCACGCCGTACAACGCTGGGTTGCTGGAGCATGGCCGTGCGGTGTTCGCCACGGGACGCCACCTGAGCCCGGAGGAACTGCTACAACACTTCAGGTTTTGAGCCCCGACCGTGCCCCCACCCTGCCCTCGCCGCAAGCGGGGGAGGGCATCTGTGATCGAGGGGCAGGGCAATTCGACGGCCTAAACTGAAGCCTATGCCCACTGCTCTGGACCTGTTTTCGCCTGCGGCCCGCGCCTGGTTTTCGGGCGCCTTTCCGGCCCCGACCGAGGTCCAGCAGGGCGGCTGGCGATCGGTTGCAGCCGGCCAGCACACGCTGATGTCGGCGCCGACGGGTAGCGGCAAGACGCTCGCCGCCTTCTTCTGGTGCATCGACCGGCTAGCCGCTGAGCCGGTGCCCGCGGAGGCGGAGCGGTGTCGCGTTCTCTATGTCTCACCGCTGAAAGCGCTCACCGTCGACATCGAGCGCAACCTTCAGGCCCCGCTGCGCGGCATCGCGCTCCAGGCCGAGCGGATGGGCCTGAAGCAGTCGCCGATCACGGTGGCGATCCGCACCGGCGACACGCCACCTCGCGACCGCCGGCAGATCGAGCGCCACCCGCCGGACATCCTGATCACCACGCCCGAGTCGCTCTTCCTCGTGTTGACCAGCAACGCCCGCCAGATCCTGCCGTCCATTCGCTGGGTCATCGTCGATGAAATCCACTCCATGGCTGAGACCAAGCGCGGCACACACCTTTCGCTCAGCCTCGAGCGGCTGGCGGCACTGACGAGGGCTGAGCCGCAGCGGATTGGTCTGTCCGCGACCCAGCGCCCGCTGAGCGAGACGGCGCGCTTTCTGGGCGGCACGAATCGCGAAGTGAGCATTGTCGACGCCGGGCGCGTCAAGCAGATGGAGATCACCGTCGAGGTCCCTGTCGACGACATGTCCGCTCTCGAGCGTGATGCCCCCCACCCCGACCCTCCCCCCACAGGGGGGAGGGCAGACTACGAACAGGTTCCAAGACGGAGCATTTGGCCGGCGATCCACCCACGCATCCTCGAGCTGGTGCGCCAGCACCGCTCGACCATCATCTTCGTCAACTCCCGCCGGTTGGCGGAACGCCTGGCCGCCGCCATCAATGAGCTTGCCGGCGAAGAATTGGTCCGCGCCCACCACGGCTCGATCGCCAAGGAACAACGCCTCCTTATAGAGGATGCACTCAAGGCGGGACGGCTCCCCGGACTCGTCGCCACCTCGAGCCTCGAACTGGGCATCGACATGGGCGCCGTCGATCTGGTCATCCAGGTCGAGTCGCCCACCAGTGTCGCCAGCGGCATCCAGCGAATCGGACGGGCCGGTCACTCGGTAGGCGAGCCGTCGAAAGGGACGATCTTCCCCAAGTACCGCGGCGACCTGCTCGAAACCGCGGTGGTCGTCGATCGCATGCTGCGCGGCGAGATCGAAACGACGCGGGTGCCGCGCAATCCCCTCGACGTCCTCGCTCAGCAAATCGTGGCGATGTGCGCGATGGAGGAGTGGTCCGTTGCGGCCCTTTCGGAATTGGTACATCGCGCCTATCCGTTCAGCGACCTGGGGCCGCGCGCGTTGGAGTCGACGCTCGACATGCTGAGCGGGCGCTATCCGTCCGACGAGTTCGCGGAGCTGCGCCCGCGTATCGTCTGGGACCGGTTGGAGGGGAAGATCCGTGGCCGCGCCGGCGCGCAGCGAGTGGCGGTCGTCAGCGGCGGCACCATCCCGGACCGAGGTCTCTTCTCCGTCAACCTGCTGGATGACGGCAAGAAGGTTGGCGAGCTGGATGAGGAGATGGTCTACGAAATGCGGCCCGGAGAAGTCTTCGTCCTCGGCGCCACGGGCTGGCGGGTCGCCGACATCACACCGTCGCAGGTCATGGTGACGCCCGCTCCCGGCGAGCCCGGGCGCATTGCGTTCTGGCACGGCGATGCTTTGGGACGTCCGGTCGAAGTCGGACGCGCGATGGGGCAGGCGATGCGCGAGCTGACCGCCATGGAACCCGACGCGGCGATCGCCCGGCTTCAGGAGCGGTCGCGCTTCGATGACCGGGCTGCATCCAACCTGATGAACTACCTCTCCGATCAAGCCCAGGCCACCGGCACCGTGCCGACCGACCGCACCATCGTCATCGAGCGATTCCGCGACCAGCTCGGCGACTGGCGGCTGTCGGTGCTGACGCCGTTCGGTGCCCGCGTGCATGCGCCGTGGGCGCTCGCCGCGCGAGCCCGGATGCAAGAGCGGCTGGACCTCGAGATCCAGATGATTTACACCGACGACGGCTTCGCGCTGCGGCTGCCGGAGGCCGACCGTGCGCCGGATATCGACGACCTGCTGCTCGATCCGGAAGAAGTGCCCGAGCTGGTGACATCGCAGCTCCATGGGTCGGCGCTGTTTGCCTCACGCTTCCGCGAGAACGCCGCCCGCGCGCTGTTGCTGCCGCGGCGACGTCCGGGTGAGCGCACGCCACTCTGGCAGCAACGCCAGCGCAGCCACGACCTGCTCCAGGTGGCCAGCAAGCACGCCGAGTTCCCAATCCTGATCGAGACCTACCGTGAATGCCTCAGCGACGTCTTTGACATGGATGGCTTTCGCGAGCTGATGCGCGCGGTTCGGGCTCGCGAGGTCCGCACCGTGGTGGTCGACACGGAGCGCGCCTCGCCTTTCGCGTCGACCCTGATCTTCGACTACATCGGCCAGTACATGTACGAAGGCGACGCCCCGCTGGCGGAGCGCCGGGCGCAGGCGCTGACGCTGGATAAGGAGCTGCTGGCCGAGCTGCTCGGCACCGAGGAACTCCGGGAACTGCTCGATCCGCGGGCCATCGAGGCGCTCGAGCTGGAGCTGCAGGGTCTGCTGAAGGAGCGCTGGCCTCGTGACACCGATGAGGCCGCTGACCTCCTGCGGCGGCTCGGCGACCTGACCACCGTGGAAGCCGAGGCCCGCGGGATCCGTGGCAATTGGCTCGACCAGCTGGAGCGCGAACGCCGCGCCGCCCGGGTGCGCATCGCCGACGAGGAGCGGTGGATCGCCGCCGAGGACGCCGGACGGTATCGTGACGCGCTGGGCGTCGCCCTCCCGGTTGGTCTCCCTGACGCGTTCCTGGGGAGAGTCGATGAGCCGCTGACGTCGCTGCTGGTCCGGTGGGCGCGGACCCATGTCCCCTTCTTCAGCGCCGACCCGGCCGCTCGGTGGCGACTCCCGCTTCGCGAGGTGGAGCAGGCGCTGCGACGGCTCGCCGGACGCGGCGATATCGTCGCCGGCGAGTTCCGGCCCGGCCAGGCAGGTCGCGAGTACTGCCATCCGGAGGTGCTCAGGTCGCTGCGGAGGAAGTCCTTGGCGGCGCTGCGGCGCGAGGTCGAGCCGGTGCCAGTGGAAGTCCTTGGCCGATTCCTCCCAGGCTGGCACGGCGTCGGCGTCCAGGCGAGTGGATTGGACCGCCTCGCGGAAGTCGTCTTCCAGCTGCAGGGCTGCGCCATCCCCGCCTCGGTGCTGGAGCGCGACGTGCTCGCGGTACGGATGCGGGACTACCGGCCGCAGCTGCTCGATCAACTGATCTCGATGGGCGAGGTGGTCTGGAGCGGCCGTGGGTCGCTGGGCAGCACGGATGGGCGGGTCGCCCTCTATCTCCGCCCCGATGCGCCACGCCTGATCCGCCCAAGCGCGGAGCCATCGACTGGCGAGCTCCATCAACGCCTGCGTGAGCACCTGCAGAATCGCGGCGCCTCGTTCTTCCGCGACCTCTATTACGCGACCGGCTCGGGCGAGGAGGATGCCGTGCTGGACGCGCTCTGGGACATGGTGTGGGCCGGTGAGGTCACCAACGACACCTTCCTCCCGCTGCGTATGCTCGGGCCGCGAGCCCGTCGCAACCCGCGCCGGCCGTTGATGCGGCTGGGGCCGCCGGCGGCCGCCGGCCGCTGGTCCCTGGTCGACGACCTGCTTCGTCCGGCCGTGTCGACGACGGAGCATCTGCACGCGATGGCCGGCGTCCTTCTCCAGCGGTACGGCGTGCTGACCCGCGAGGCGGCCCTGGGCGAAAGCATCAGCGGCGGCTTCGCCGCGCTCTATCCGGTGCTTCGCGCGATGGAGGAGGCCGGGAAAATTCGCCGCGGGTACTTCATCGACGGCCTCGGCGGATTGCAGTTCGCGCTCCCCGGCGCGGTCGACCGGCTGCGCGGCTCGCGCGAGGAGGACTCAAAAGTGGTGGCGCTGGCCGCCACCGACCCGGCGAGTCCGTATGGCACCACGATCCCGTGGCCGGCGCACGAATCGCGCATGGCCCGAGCGGCCGGCGCCTACGTTGTCCTCGACGCCGGCGAGTTGCGGCTGTTCCTGGAGCGCGGTGGACGCTCACTGCTTACGGTGGGAGCCGTCGGGCTATCCCACCTGCAGGCGCTCGCCGGGATCGCGGCCCGCATTGACAAGCTCGAGATCCAGACGATCGACGGCGCGCCGGTCAAGGAGTCCGGTCTCGAAGGAGCGCTCCGTGAGGCCGGATTCGGCACCAGCCCGAAAGGTGTCGTCCTCTGGCCGGAGCGCCGGCCCGTGCTTGCCTGAAGGCGACACGATCTGGCGAACGGCCGCCGCGCTGCGGCGGCGCATCGGCGGCAAGCTGGTCTCGGACGCCCGTCCCTTAGCCCTTACGCGACTGAAAGGTCGCCGGGTGGAGTCCGTCGAGCCGAGCGGCAAACATCTGGTGATGCAATTCGAGGGCGGGCTGGCCCTCCACTCGCACATGCGGATGACCGGTTCCTGGCACCTGTACCGGGTGGGAGAGCGCTGGCGCCAGCCCGAGTGGCGCGCCACCGCGGTGCTCAGTTTCGATGACGTTGTGGCGGTGTGCTTCGCCGCGCCTGTCATGGAGCTGGTGCTCGATGCCCGACGACCGGTCGCCCACCTGGGACCGGATATCCTGGTCGATCCGTTCGATCTGGATGAGGTCATCCGCCGCGCCCGCGGGTCGGCGGCGCCCACCCTCGGCGAGCTGCTGTTGGACCAGCGCGTCTGCGCCGGCATCGGCAACATCTATAAGTGCGAGGCGCTCTGGTCGCAGCGGCTGGATGCCTGGATGCCGCCGGCCGAGCTGGCCGACGGCGCGCTGCGCCGGCTCTACCTGACCGCCCGGGACCTGATGCGTCGCAACCTCGTCACATCGATCGCTCGCCAGCGCCATGCCGTTCACGCGCGCGGCGGCCGGCCCTGCCCACGGTGCGGGACGCCGATTCGAGTACGAGCGCAGGGGCAACAAGCCCGCCTCACCTATTTCTGCCCGCGCTGCCAGGGCGAATCGGCAAGAAAGCCGGCGCCGATCCGATGACCTGATATTGCCGTCCGGGCGGTAACCCGGGCGGCGGGGGATATTGATCGTGATCGACCAGGATCAGGCGCGCAAGTTCTGGGCCAACTGGGTCCGCCGCGAGATCGGCGGCAACGACATGGTCCAGGAGGCGGCGGTGAGCGCTGCCGTCAACGAGGCCCTCCAGGGGCGCGATAACCAGGCGGCCGCCGATGCCGCGCGCCGCACCGCCCAATCGCTCGGTGTCGGTGTCCCGCCCATGTCCTCCACGCCACCGATCTCGACGCCCGCGGTCCCGACCGGACAAGCTGGGCAGCCACTGGCCTGCAAGCTGTGTGGCTCGACGCCGGCGGCGAACATGACGATCCACGAGCACAACGGCCGGGTGCTTTGGATGGTGCACAAGACGAACAAGGGCCCCTTCTGTCGCGACTGCGGCACCGCGCTGCTGCGTCACCATCAGAACAACACGCTGTTCCAGGGATGGTTTGGCATCTTCTCCTTCTTCATCACGCCGATCACGTTGCTGTTGAATCTGAACGCGTGGCGGAAGGTGAAGGCGCTCGGCCCGCCGCAGCGCGACCCAAACGTTCAGAGCAAGATCCCAGCGCCGCTCAACCCGGGAAAGCGATTGCTGTCGCGGCCTGGACCTTACGTGGCCGGCGTCGTGGCGGTAGCGGTGGTCACCCTACTGCTGGTGAAGTCGGCTGACACCGGCGGCTGCCTCGATAATCAGACCGAGCTTGGCAACCGGCTGACGACGCTGCACAACGCCTTCGTGGAGGTCTACAACCGCGACTTCAAGGCCATCCGCGCGTGCCAGTCGGTGGAATGCGAAAAGGCACCCAAGCTCGAGATCGCGTCGTCACTCACGACCTACAATGACGGACTCGGCAAGATCTGCTGGCCGGACAAGGAGAAGGCGGACGCCGCGGCGCTGGTCCAGGCGAATCGCGCCATGGCGGATGCCTACACGAGCTGGGCGTCGGCGACCACGGCGGCGGAAGACCAGTCACTCGAGGTCACCGCCAGGGCAGCAGACCAACGGCAGGGCGCCGTCGACGATGTCCTCAGCAACGACCTCGGCGTCCTGTCAGCATCGCCCACCGTCTAGGAGCGGCCTAAAGCGAAGCGCCTGACTGTGCGCCAATCGCGTTCGCCTTTGGCGCCCGCGGTGGTGTTCGCACGCCGGCGATGCCTAGCCTGGCCAGCCGCTCGTCGAAGTCGCCGCCGTAATCGGCGTCCCGGTCGTGGATCAGAAACTTGGGCTGCCGGCCGAGGGGCGTCGCCTCCAGCACCTGCCGCCAGAGCCAGGCAGCGGTCGGGCTGGTGGTGACGTTGAAGTGCATCCATTCCCGTCGATGGCGGAGCAGGAAGAAGACACTCGCGGGTCGTCGCGGTTCTTGAGGAGCCACCCCCGCTCTTCGCTGCGGCGTAAGCTTGGCTGGTTCTCCGCGCGCGAGGAGGTGAGGATGCCGGACCCGCGATGATCCAGAAAGCTGCCCGCCCGTTGCTGCGCGCCCTGATGCAGGCGCACCGGCCCGTCCTGGCGCCGGGCGCCTACGACACCCTGAGCGCCCGGCTGGTTGAGGCCGCCGGCTTCCCCGCTGTCTACATGACGGGCTTCGGCACCGCCGCCTCGGTGCTCGGGCGACCGGACGTGGGCCTGCTCGGCATGAGTGAGATGGTCGAGCACGCCCGGCGGATCGTCCAGGCGGTCCGCGTACCGGTCATCGCGGACGCCGACACCGGCTACGGAAACCCGATCAATGTCATCCGCACCGTCCAGGAATACGAAGCGGCCGGGGTGGCCGCCATCCACCTCGAGGACCAGCTGGCGCCCAAGAAGTGCGGGCACATGGAGGGGAAGCAAGTCATCCCGGCCACTGAAATGGCGCAGAAGCTGCGCGCCGCGGTCGAGGCCCGGCACTCCTCCGACTTCCTCATCATCGCCCGCACCGACGCGCGGGCGGTCGAGGGGATGGCCAGCGCACTCGAGCGGGCCCGGCTCTACCGGCAGGCAGGCGCGGACGTCCTCTTCGTCGAGGCGCCCCAGACCGAGGAGGAAATCGCGACCGTGGCGCGCGAGTTCCCGGACGTGCCGCTCCTCTTCAACTGGGCGGAAGGCGGCAAGACCCCGGCCGTGCCTCTCGCGCGGCTGCGCGAGCTCGACTACGCGATCGTGATCTTCCCCATCAGCACGCTGCTCGCCGCCACCCGGGCCATCCGCGAGGTGCTGGCGAAGATCCGAGAAGCGGGTACGCCCATGCCCGTGATGGAGCGGCTCGTCCCCTTCCAGGAGTTCCTCGATTTTATCGGGCTGCCCGAGGTGCGCGAGCTCGAGCAGCGGTTCGCGGAGACGGAGGCGGCGGTTCGGTAGAGAGAAGGAGGTTGGCCATGGCAGAGACGTTCGAGAAGCGCAGCGTCACGACTGAGTTCGCCCACCGCATGGTTGAGGAGGCGGAGAAGAAGGCTCGCGAGATGAAACACCCGTTCGTGGTCGCCGTCGTGGACGAGAGCGGCGTGCTGAAGGCATTCAGTCGGATGGACGGCGCGCCCCTGCTCAGCGTCCAGGTGGCGCAGGACAAGGCCTACACGGCCGTTGGCTTCGGCCTCTCCACGGACGGCTGGCACGACTTCATCAAGAACGACCCACCGCTGGCCACGGGCGCCGTCGGCGGGATCGACCGGCTGGTCGTCTTTGGGGGCGGCTACCCGATCAAGGTCGACGGGCAGATCGTGGGCGGCATCGGGGTCAGCGGCGGCCATTACTCCCAGGACATGGAGGTGGCCAAGGCCGGGCTGGCGGTGATCCCGCAGCGGGTGGAGGCCCGAGCCTAGCTCTCGCCGCGCCGCAGGCTAACGGATTCGAGGACGCTGTCGAACACCTCCCGCCCAGCCGTGCCGATTTGGTCTGCCGAGTCGAAGCGGGAAACGACCAGGCGAATCGCAAAACGCTTCGACCAAGAGTTCGGGCCGCCGGCCATCCGAGTACGAATCCCTAAGAAGAAGGGACAAGTCGGCGTGCGCGAGGTGCGAATGAATTTCAAGAGGGGTTCCGCGTCAACGATTTCGTTATCCAGCGGCTCGACCTTTATATATGCGCGCTTTCGAGCAGGGACCTGGCGATCACCCGTAGCGCCAGGACCTCCTCAGCGCCCTCGAAGATTGTCAGCACCCGGGCATCCACGAAGTACCTCGAGACATCCGTTTCCTCGGCGTAGCCCATGCCGCCGAAGATCTGCATCGCGTCGCGGGTCACCCATTCGGCCACCTTGGAGCTGTAGAGCTTGGCCAGCGACGCTTCCATCTGGCCCGAACCCTGGGCCAGCCGGCGCGCCGCCCGGTAGCTCTGTTGGCGAGCCGCCGTCAGTCTGACGGCCATCCGGCCGAGCATCGCGGCCGGAAGCTGGTGTCGCGCGATCGCCCGCCCGAAGACGTGGCGTTGCGCCGCATATGCCAGGGAATCGGCGAGCGCGGCGTCCATAACGCCCACGGCGCGTCCCGCCGTCTGCAGCCGGCCGACCGCAAAGCCGCCCATCTGTAGATAGAACCCACGATTGAGCCACTCCTCTCCACCGACCAGCGCGTCGAATGGCAGCGTGAAATCCTCGAAGACCAGCTCGAAGCTGTGCATTCCTCGGTATCCGATCGTCGGGATCGCCCGGCCGCGAAGGGTGCCACCGCCCGGCTGCGTGAACTCGAACGAGTGCCCGCTGAACGCCGGCTTTTCCGCGACGAAGAGGCTCAGGCCGCGATGGCCGGCCTCGCCGGTCCGGCACAGCAGCATCAGCAGCTCCGCTCTCCCGGCGAAGGTGCACCACAGCTTGGTGCCGTTGATGCGCCAGCGATCTCCCCTGCGATCGGCCCGGCAGGCGATGGACGCGACGTCCGAGCCGGTGTCCGGCTCGGTCACCGCCACCGCGACCATCTTCTCCCCTGTCGCGATCGCCGGCAGCCAGGCCCGCTTCTGCGGCTCGGTGCCGGCCGACAGCAGCGCGCCAACCAGGATCTCTGGGCGCGTGATCAGGCTGCCCCCGGCGGCGAGCGACGCGCGAGAGAGCTCCTCCGTCACCACCAGCATCGCCTCGTAGTCCGGATCGTTCCCTCCACTGCCGCGGTACTCGGTCGGAACCGAGATGCCGAACAGGCCCAGCGCAGCCGCGCCTTTGATAATCGATTCCGGGACGTCCAGGTCGCCGCGATGGATCGCCCGGGCATGCGGCCGGATCTGGCGTTGCGCGAAGTCCCGGCAGGTCGACCGCAGCAGCCGGCGCTCCTCCGAGGCGCCGAAGTCCTCGATCGGCCGGTACGCCTCCGTGATGGCAGCGAGCCGCTGCTGCGCGTCGACCCGGTCGATTGCGGGTCGGCCGCGGATGGCCTCGTCGGCCTCGTCGATTGCGGCGTCAGCGATCATCGCGGCGAGTCGGTCGCCGGTTGCCTCGCCCCATTCGAGGCAGGCGATCGCGGCCTCCTGGCGGGCCGCAGCCCACGCCAACTCGCTCGCGCCGGCCTGATCCTCCGGATTCTCGCGGGTACGGTCGCCCACCGAGCGGCGCAGCTCCTCGAGCACGTCCTTGAGGTGGGCCAGTCGCGTTCGCTGACCGGTCAGCGGCAGCACCATGCTCTAATGATCCCCTCTTGAGCGATCACATCCTCGACGGCCTGCGCGTGATCGAGCTTTCCGCCTTCGTTGCCGCTCCGCTGGGCGGCGCGACGCTGGCGGCCATGGGCGCCGAGGTCATCCGGATCGACCCCCTGGGCGGCGGGATCGACATCGGGCGCTGGCCGTGCTGGAATGGGCGCAGCCTCTACTGGGCCGGGCTGAACCAGGGCAAGCTCTCGGTCGCGGTCGACACCGGCACCTCCGCCGGTCGGGCGCTTGTCCATGACCTGGTCGCCGGGTCCGGCGAGGGCGGCGGCATCCTGCTCACGAACCTGCCGGTCGAAGGCTGGCTCGGCTATGAGGCGCTGGCCGCGCGCCGGCCGGACATGATCATGGTGGTGATCACCGGCGACCCCGACGGCGGCACCGCGGTCGACTACACCATCAATGCCGCAATCGGCTTCCCCTGGGTGACTGGTCCGCAAGAGGCAACCGGGCCGATCAATCACGTGCTCCCGGCCTGGGACGCACTGACCGGCTACCTTGCCGCAACCGCGCTGCTCGCCGCCGAGCGGCAGCGCCGGCTCACCGGGCGCGGCCAGCTCGTCCGGCTCAGCCTGGCGGACGTGGCGCTCGCGGTAACCGGCCACCTCGGCCTGCTCGCCGAGGCACAGCTCGACCCAAAGCCCCGGCCGCGCATCGGCAACCACATCTATGGCACGTTCGGCCATGATTTCATCACGCGCGACGGCCGCCACCTCATGGTCGTCGCGCTCACCGCTCGCCAGTGGCGGAGCCTGCTGGACGCGACCGGCACCCAGGAATCGGCCCGCGCCCTGGAGGCGTCCCTGGGCGTCGACCTTCGCGAGGAGGGCGCGCGCTATCGGGCGCGCGCAGCGATCGTCGCGATGCTGGCGCCCTGGTTCGCGCAGCGCGATTTCGGCCAGGTCAGCGAGACCCTCGAGCGCAGCGGCGTTCTCTTCGGTCCGTATCAGACATTCAAAGAGCTGGTCCAATCCGATCCACGCGCCTCCGAGAGCAACCCGATGTTCTCCAGGATTGATCAGCCCGGCGTCGGGAGCTGGCTGGCCGCCGGCTCGCCGGTTCGCTTCGGCGGTTCGCCGCGTAAGCCGGCACTTCGCGCGCCCAGGCTGGGCGAGCACACCGAGATCGTCCTCACCCAACTGCTCGGGCTCAGCCGGGACGAGCTCACGACGCTGCGGCGGAACGGGACGGTCGGGACGCCGGCGGGTTATCGTTCCGACCGGGCGATCGACTCTAGTAGCCGCGCGCGCTGCCGTCGAAGGCGCGGCGGAAGCGTTTCGTAGACGTGGTCGAAGATCGCCTCCGGCCCAGGGCGGGGCAAGCTGGCCACCTTGCGCTGCGCGGCGTCGAGCTCGGCGTCGATCTCCGCCTTGACGGCCGCTTCCTCTTCCGGCGACCAGATCCCGGCGTTCGTCGCGTAGCGGCGTACGCGTTCGAGCGGGTCGTGCGCCGCCGCGGCTGCGACCTCGCTGTCGTCGCGATACTCGCGCGGGTTGTCCGACGTGTTGTGAAACCCGATCCGGTAGGTGCGGGCTTCGATCAGCGTGGGCCCGGCGCCAGAGAGGGCGCGGTCGACCGCCTCCTTCGTCGCCGAGTAGACGGCAAACAGGTCGTCGCCGTCGACGGCCACGCCGGGAAAGCCATAGCCGGGTGCCCGCGCCGACAGGTCTTCGGCCGCGGTCTGCTTGCTGACCGGCGTCGAGATCGCCCAGCGGTTGTTGATCAGCAGGAACACGAGCGGCACGCGCTGTACTCCGGCCAGGTTGGCCGCCTCGTGGAAGTCGCCCTCCGACGAGGCACCGTCGCCGAAGTAGACCAGCGCGACCCCCGGCTGGCGCCGTAGCTTCAAGGCCCAGGCGACGCCCACCGCATGCGGCAGCTGGGAGGCGATCGACTGCTGCCGCGGCAGCAGGTTCACCCCGTCGGGGATGCGGCCCTGCTCGATCCGTCCCATGTACAGCGCGAGCAGGTTCTCCAGCGGCAGCGCGTGATGCAGCCAGGCCGGCTGCTCGCGCGAGGCGGGAATCATCCAGTCGCGGGCGGGATCGAGCGCCATCGCCGACCCGACCACCGCCGCCTCCTGTCCCTGAACCGGTGAGTAGACGCCGACGAGATTGAGCCGCTGCAGCTTAGTGCCCAGGTCATCGAGCGCCCGCGATTGCAGCATCAGGCGCAGTGCCTCGACGATCTGCTCCGGACTCATCGGACAGTTGCCGTGCAGCGTTCCCTCGCGATCGAGCAAGGTCCGCATCGTTCAGAACCCCAGGACCGCGCGGGCGGCGGCGAGCACGCGCTCGAGGGAGGGCAGATAGTGATCCTCGAGCGCCCCCGGTGGATACGGCGTGTCCGGCGCGGCCACCCGCCGGACGGGCGCGTCGAGCGACATGAACGCCTCCTCCTGGATCGTCGCCGCCACCTCGGCGCCGAAGCCGCCGGTCAGCGGCGCCTCCTGGACGACCACGACCTTGCCCGTCGCCGACGCGGCCTGCACCAGCGCGTCGATATCGAGCGGCACGATCGAGCGCAGGTCGAGCACCGCGACGGAGACGCCGTCTTTGGCGAGCGCGTCCGCGGCCGCAAGGCAGAAGTGGACGGCGGCGCTCCACGCGACCAGCGTCAGGTCCGACCCCTGCCGGACCAGCCGGGCCGAGCCGATCGGCACCGGGGTATCGCCCTCGGGCACCGGGCCGGTCACCGTTCGATAGAGCTTCTCCGGCTCCAGGTAGAGCACGGGATCCGGGTCGCGGATCGCGCTCAAGAGCAGGCCTTTCGCGTCGTCCGGGAAGGCCGGGCAGACGACCTTGACCCCGGGCGTCTGGGTGAATTGCGCCTCGATGGCGTCGGGATGGAACTCGGGCGTCCGGCTTCGGCCGCCGAACGGCGCCCGGATCGTGACCTGGGCGTGGAACCGCCCCCGAGATCGGAATCGGATGCGGCCCAGCTGCGGGCCGATCTGGTGGAAGGCCTGGTGGGTGAAGCCGAGGAACTGGATCTCCGCGACCGGCACCATCCCGCCCAGCGCCAGGCCGAGGGAGGCGCCAGCGATGGAGGCCTCTGCCAGCGGTGTGTCGAAGACCCGCTCGTGACCGAAGCGCTCCAGCAGGCCGCGGGTGACGCGGAATACGCCGCCCAGCTTGCCGACGTCCTCCCCCAGCACGATGACGCGCTCGTCGCGCTCCATCTCCATCCAGAGCGCCTCGCGTATCGCGTTCAGGATGGAGAGCGCGGGCGGGCGCGGCTCCTCAGGCGCCACCGGCGCCCGACCGCGGGAGGTCGCCTGGCGCGGGGGCAAGAGCGCTAGACCGCCGCGCCGGCCCTCACCATCTCGCGGAAGCGCTCCATGTAGCGGAGCAGGCCGTCGCGACTCTGGGCGTCCTTCTGGAAGGCGACGTCGAAGAAGGCCTCGTCGACGCCGGCGTCCTCCATCTTGCGGACGTCGCCGGCGATCTGCTCCCAGGTTCCGCAGGCCACCGGCCGCGTCGCGTCGTCGAGCGGCCGCTCCGTCCGGTCGACGAGGCAGCGCATCACCGTCTGCAGCTTCGAGGTGTCGCGGCCGCGCTCCTCAGCCGCCTTGTAGACCGACTTCATCATCGAGATCAGGGCGTCGACCGGCGCGCAGCAGCCGGTGAAGCCGTCGGCCAGCCGGCCGGCGCGGTCGAGCGCCTTCGGCATGAACGCCCCGACCAGCACCGGTGGGTGCGGCTTCTGCACCGGCTTGGGTCCGATGTAGGCCGGCTCCAGGTTGAAGTAGCGGCCATGGTATTCGACCGGGTCCGGGCCCCAGACCGCCAGCATGCACTCGATCGCCTCTTCCCCGATGCGGCCGCGCTCCTTGTAGGGCACGTTGGCGGCGTCGCACTCGTCCTCCGACCAGGCCAGTCCGACCCCGACCGTGATGCGCCCGCCGGAGAGGACGTCCATCGCCGCCAGCCGTTTGGCCAGCAGGATCGGGTTATACCAGGGGATGTTGATCACGCTGACGCCGAGCCGGATGCGCTCGGTGATCGCGGAGACGTAAGTCATCGCGGTCAGGTGGTCGAGGTGGGTCTTGTACTCCTCGTTGAGCACCCCTTCGGGATTTCCCGGGTAGGGCGTCTTCGCCTTGACCGGGACCAGCAGCCGCTCGTTCGTCCACAACGAGTCGTAATCCATCTTCTCCGCCTCGGTGGCGACCAGGCGCATGTTCTCCCTGGTGGCCACCGGGCCCTGGTGCGGAAGCGCGAAACCGATCTTCATGGCAAGCTCCTCCTGGACTGGTTTTCGACGTCCCCCCCGAAATCGCCGTCCGCGTCTCTCAAGACGCTGTGCGCGTGGTTGCCGGCGCGCTGCGCGTTGTCGTACTCGATCAGCAAGCGCCGCCCCTGGATCCGGTAGTAGTGCGGCGCGCCGCCGTCGATCGCACCCGCCCAGGCGAAGGACAGGTCGGCGATGCGGGCATCGGTCCAGGCGTTCATCTGTTCCTCCCCCACCTCCTCGGGGAGCCGCAAGACGTACACCGCTACGATATCGCGGAGCAGCCGCCGTTGGGAGGGGCTGAGCTCGCTCCCCGCAATCCCCTTCGGCCGGCCGGTCAGGCGGGCCGCCTCCAGCTGTTCCTTGGTGGTCTTCAGGTTTTCCTCCAGCGCGCGCTGGATGGTCTGCACCAGCTCCCCGAGCTGGCCCTGAAACCTCCCTCGCCAGACCTCGGGCAGCGGCAGGGGCAGCTCGCCACCGTCGATCCGCGGCCGGTTGGCGCTGACCAGGTCGAAGGGAGGGACCGGCGAGATGATGGCGCGGGCCCGGCGCTCCGCGTCGAGCGAGGTGACCAGCTCGCGGGCAAGGTCCTCGGATGTGGCCAGCGGCCGGAGGGCATCGCCGCCGGGCAAGGGTGAGACCGCCGGATCGGCGCCGAAGAAGAGTGGTGTACTCGCCTTCACCGCGCCGTCGATGACGAGGTGGTTGACCGAGAGGTGATGGCCGCCGAAGCGCCAGGACCAGGCGCCCGCGCGCTGCGGCTCGCCGAAGATGCGCAGGTAATACAGCCCGGGATCGCGGCCGCGTTCTCGTCCCCACGACCGGTTCCAGCCCTCGAGCTCGTCCAGCACATTCTCCAGCCCGATGATCGTGGCGGCGGTCACGTATCCGGCGCGCGCGAGCCCCGCGGCCAGGAGTTTCATGGCGAGCTGCTGTTGCGCCGGACGCATCGCGCTCAGCGGCAGCCCCCCGTGGTCGGTCGGGGTGTAGTACCAGCGCCGGCGTTCCTCGTCCGACGGGAAAGGCCAGTGCGCCGTCGCTCGTTGCTCGTGATCGAGGCTGTCCAGGAACGCGCGCGCGGCCTCAGCCATCCTGGTCGCGGTTTGCGAGGACGCGATCGGAGCGGCCACGGGATCAGTGCCCCGGCTGATACAGGCCGAAGATCAGCTCGGGATCGCCGGGCGTCCAGGTGCCATCGACCTGCGAGCGGCGGCCGATATTTCGCGTCCGCTCGAGCAGCTTCCGTCCAAGCTCCAGCTGTCCTGGCTCCCAGGCCCTGAGCGCGCTGTCGATGTCAGGCTTCGACTGGAGCGCTGCCGCCAGCTCCCAGGCGTCGGCCGCTGCCTTAGCGGTGCCGGCGGCAGCATGGGGCCGGACGACGAAAGCGGCATCGCCCAGCAGGCAGACCCGGCCGAACACCATCCGGGGCGTGTCCTCGTCGAGGATCACCTGGACGAACGGTTGCCGCGTCGCCAGCACCACTTCCGCGATGCGGGCGGGGAGGCGGGCGGCAGCCGTGGCGCGCATCTCCGCGACGTGCTCCTCGCGCGCCGCCCCCGGCGGAAGGGAGACCTCGTGGACGGTGCCGCGGCAGTCCGTCATCAGGTCCTGGAGGTCAGTGCCGGGCAGGTAGTTCCGGTACCAGACGAAGTTGATCAGCCGCTCGCCGGGTGTGACCGAGCCGTCCTGCCCCGGGATCGGGTAGACGAGGACGTGGCTGTTTGCGTAGACGTAGTAGGTGATCGCGTCGAGGAACGCCGCTGCGGTCTTCCCCAACTCGTTCTCGGGGACGAGACCCCGCCAGGCCACGTAGCCGGCATAGACTGGCTGGGCCGCCGGCAGCACGCAGGCGCGGCCCCGGGAGCCGACCCCGTCGGCGCAGACTAGCAGATCGACGTCGACCTCGGCGTGGGTCGCGAAGCGGACCTGCACCTTACCGTCTTCTTGCTGGAGGTTGACCATCTCATGGCCCAGTAGGTATCGCTCGCGGCCGAAACAGCGCAGTAAGGATCGGTAGATCGTGTTCCAGTTGGTGAATCGATACGGCTGAGCCTGCTCGTAGAGGATGCTGTCGTGCCGGTCCAGGTAGCGGATCTTCGTCGTCGTGGTGCTGATCGCGTCCAGGTCCACGTGGGCTCGTTCCACCAGGTAGCGGTAGGTGGTGGGCAGGAATCCGATCCCGGCTCCGCGCTGCTCAAGCTCGGCGCCCGATCGCTCGTAGACGGTGACCGGCAATCCGAGGTCACGCAGCAGCAGGGCCGTTGTCAGGCCGCCGACCGAACCGCCGATGATGGCGACGCGAGCCTCGCCCACCGGCTTGAGGCTAGCAGTCTCCCTCCCCCGTGAGGGTCGGGTTCACTTCGGCCGCCGACGTATAGGATTCGAATTCAATTCAAGCCGCGAGGCTTTGTCTCGCTGTCGCCCAAAGGGCGATGTGGGCGTTGTCGCTTTCCAAGCGCCAGGCTGGCGAGGATCTCGTGTTCCGCGTAAAGGATCGACAAAGATTTCGTCCAGTCGCGCGATCATCTGGATCTACCCGCCGACGGATCTTTGCCTGGGGCGTAATCGGCTACGGCCAATCAAGGCCTATACCAGGTGTCTACAAACGATTCGCCAGATGAATCCAGGCCTGATGGCGCTGCCAGCAATGTGCCGTCGCTACGCTGCATCGTCATCTGTATATGCGGGAACTGCGAGATTGACCCGAGTTTTCCATTGGCGACTGACACCGCACCGGTAAGGGTGACGCTCAAGCTCAGAACTGGCCATAGACGGGAACCGCGGCTCCGGTGATCGCCGCGGCGGCATCGCTGCAGAGGTAAGCGATGACGGCAGCGATGGCAGCGGGCGCCACCGCTTTGTGAATCAGCTTCTCGGGCAGTGATTGACGATTCGCCGGCGTGTCGATGATGGCCGGGACCACCGCATTGACTCGCACTCCCGTGGCCTTGAGCTCGGCGGCCAGTACCTCGGTCAGCTTGATGACGCCCGCCTTGGCGACAGCGTAGGCGGCGGCGCCAGGCTCGGCGACCAGCGCCGAACGGGATGCGACGTTGACGATGCCCCCACCCGGCCCTCCCGCCGTGGGGCGCTGCATGCGGCGGGCGGCCGTGCGGCAACACCACCACGCCGAGCCGAGATTCAAGTCGATCATGAAGGTGAAGTCGTCGGGCGAGCTGTCCACCACGTTGCCACCGCGGAACCCGCCGGTCGCATTCACGACCCAGCGCGGCACGCCGATGCGGTCGATCCGCTCCCACAGGTCATCGACGGCCTGGCGCGAGGTCAGGTCGGCGGTGTCACCGGAGACGCCCCCACCCTCCCCTCCCCCAGAGCGGGAGGGAGATAAGGGATATTTCGATTCCAGTTGCGAAACCCCGGAGCGTGAGTGGGCGACGGCGATGATCCGGTCGCCGCGCTTGGCGAAGGCATCGACAATGGCCGTGCCCAGTCCTCCGGTCGCTCCCAGAATGATGGCAAGGTCTGGCATGGTCAGGCGGCGTGCTCCAGCACATAGCGCAGGAACAGATAGGAATCAGCACGGCGGACGCTGAGCAGCCGGCCACCCTTGAGCGTCCGACCGAAATCCACTCCGCGGATGAGTCCGAAGGATCGATCCCCTCGCTGGCCGGCGAGCACGGGGGAGACCGTCAGAAACAGCTCATCTACCCGATCGCGGGCAACCAGGCGGCCAAACAGGTGCGGACCGCCTTCCGTGAGGATGGTGCGATGACCATCGGCGTGCAGCGCCTGGAAGATCTCATCGACGTCGATGCGGTCGCTTTGCGAAATGGCGCGGACCTCAGTCGCCTTCGGGAGCGCCTTGCGGAGGCGTTCGGCCGTGGCGGCCGTCGTCAGGACAAGTGCCCCGGCCTGGAGCGCCTGTTCGGACGGATCCAGCTCGCCGCGCGCGGTGACGATGACGAGCCGCGGCGTTTTCTCTCGCTCCAGCGTCTTGCGCAGGGCCGCGAAAGCCTCTGCGGCCGCTGGAAAGATGTATTCAGGGGTCCATAGCGCGCGGCCGCCCTCCGCCCGGACCGTGCCGGCACCAACAACGATGGCGTCGGCAAATGCGCGCAGCAGTCCCATCACGAAACGGTCGGTCGCATTCCGTCCGCTGATGATCCCCCCTGAGGCCGCGGTGCCGCCTTCCAGGGCCACGATACCGTCGATCGAGCTGACGAAGTTCGCATACACCGTACCGTCGCGGATCGCCAGTCCACCGTCATAGAGTTTGGCAAGCGGCAGCGGCAAGCTGTCGGCAGGCAGGTCAGCGGTCTCGAACAGCCGCTTCAGCAGATTCAGCTGAGATGCCCGTTTCCGCGAGACCGAGCGATGTTCAAGAACTCTTCTCGTAGCTCCGGATTCGACTCGTAGTTGCCTCGCCAGAAGGTGGTTCGTGTCGTGGACACGGATTCGCGGACGCCGCGCATCTGGATGCACAGGTGAATCGCCTCGAGGTAGATGGCCACCCCGTGCGCCTGCAAGATGCGCGATAGAGTCTCGGTGATCTCGCGGCCGAGCCGCTCCTGAACGGTAAACCGCCGAGCGAAGAGGCGCACCAGCCGGGTGAGCTTGGAGATGCCGATGATGTGCTCGTGGGCGACGTAGCCCAGGTAGGCGTGGCCGAAGAAGGGGAAGGCGTGGTGCTCGCAGAGTGCGTAGAACGGGATGGGCCCTTCGATCACCTGGCTGATCTCACAGTCCGGGCCGCCTTCGCACTCGGTGGGAAAGGCCGTCACGAGCTTGGCATCGCCTTCATAGCCCTCGGTCGAATCGAACATCGCCCGCAGGTAGCGCACCGGCGTCCTGTTCGTTCCGGGCGTGTTGAACGGCATTCCCATCGCCGCGAGGATCTCGCTGATGTACCCCTCGAAGCGCCGCCAGTCGGCGTCGCTGATGCGCCGGGGGCTGACGCGCTCCCAATCGCGACCCTCGACGTCCTCATCGCGCAAACCGCCAACCGTGGGGTCCGGCCCTGGCGTCGCCATCAGTTCGGTTGCAGTGTATCTTCCGACCGCCGGACCTCGATCTGTCCGTTCTGTATTCGGGTTTCGTAGCGAACCTGGCTGATGGTCGCCGGACCCCCCTTCACTTGACCGGTGCAGACGTCGAATCGCGAGGCGTGCCACGGGCACTGCACCAGGTTACCGTCCAGCTCGCCCTCGGACAGTGGACCGCCGGCGTGCGAGCAGGTCTCACTGATGGCACAGACGGTATTGCCCTTCTTGTAGAGCAGGATCGGGGTATCGCCCGCCATGGCCTTGACCAGCATGTTGTCCGTGAGCTGCCCCTCGAGCATCACCCTGGTGAACTTCGTCGGCACCTCCTGCCAGGCGTGATGGTTGACGCCGGTCCCGATTGAAAAGACCAGCTCACCGCCGAGGAAAGCCGCGGTGAGGACCAGGGCGTAGCCAATCAGGGCGAGCACGATGGCCAGGCCGCGACTGCCGCCGGTCGCGCGGATGATCAGCGACACCAGGTAGATCACGATGACGATCGTGTTGAGCAGACCGTGGGCGATCCCAACCCGACGCTCGCGGTCGACGGTCTCATTCCAATCGGTGAAGCCGGTCACCGCCGCGCCGAGAGCGGCCAGAAGGCCGACAAAGATCGTGACGTCGGCCGCCGAGGCCCAGCCGTGCGTTCCCTGAAAGAGATAGATGATGTCGAAGAGGACGGCGAGCGTCCAGGCGCCAAGCGGGATATCGGTGATCACCGGGTGGAGCGGATGGCCCAGCCAGGTGCCGTGAAGGAAAGTCTTCAACGAATATCCGGGCCGGCCGAGCCCTTTGTAGATCGCGCCGATAAGCTTCTGAAGGACGTCGGCCACAGGTTCCAACCAGCGCTGCTGGTCGATGAAACGGTTAACGACGTGAGTGAGCATCGGCGTCTCCTTTCCCAGGGTTAGGCCTGGCCAAAATAGTAGGGCTTACAGGTCGAGCTCGAGCCAGCCACACACCCGCCTTAATGCGCGGGCCGCCTCATTCGCGTCGACGGGACGGAAGCGAACGGTGTCGCCCGGACGAGCCTGGGCCAACAGCGGAAGGTCGGCGCTGATCACGGTCGCGATCACGGGGTAGCCGCCGCTCGTCTGGTGATCGACGAGCAGGACGATCAATCCCCCTGATGGGGTGACCTGGATGCCGCCCGCGGTCATCGGCACCGTCAGGATTTCTTGGGACTGCAGGCGCAAGCCGGGGGTTTCTAAGCGCAGGCCCATGCGGTCGATGTCGGGCGTCACGCGACAGGCGGTCGCGCTCAAGCGCCGGAGCGCGTCGCTGGCGAAGGCATCAGTATGCGGACCGGCGATGGCCCGCACCTCCCAGGGGCCCCGCAGCGGGAGGCGATGGGATGGCGGCCATGTCGCAGACGCCGGTTGGTGCCCGACCATCTGACCGATGGGAAGTCGATCACCGGCTGCCAGGGGCCGGCCAAAGCCTCCGCCGAATGTCCCGCGCTGGCAGAACGACCGGCTGCCGAGCACCAACGGAACGTCAATTCCACCCCGAATCGCGACGTAGGTTCGTAGGCCGGGGGCAATCGCTCCAACCGCGAGGTTCGAGCCGCAGGCGACCCGGACCGCCTGCCAGTCTGCGGCCGCAGCGACCTGAGCGCCCGTGACCGCGACGATGCCATCGACGTCGAATCGGAGCGTGGGACCGGTGGCGGTGCATTCGAGCAGGGCGGCGTCGGCTCGATTCCCGACCAGCTCGTTGGCGACGCTCGCCGCGAACCAGTCCGCGGCACCTCCAGCCGGAATGCCAAAACGTTCGAGGCCGGGCCGGCCCCGATCCTGGATCGTCGTCCAGCGCCCCGCGTTGGTGACCTCGATCACGGGACCGGGACGAAGCGCAGCCGGTCGCCGGTCTTGAGGCGCGCCGGCGGATCGGCGGCCGGGTCGAACAGGCGCATCGCGGTTCTGCCGATCAGATTCCATCCCCCCGGGCTCTCGACCGCATAGATGCCGGTCTGCCGACCGGCGATCCCGATCGATCCAGCGGGCACCCGCAGCCGGGGCGAGGCCAGCCGGGGCACCGCCAGCTCATCGGGCAGTGCGCCGCAGTAGGTGAAGCCGGGCGCGAAGCCGACGCAGTAGACGAGGTACTCTCGGCCGGCGTGGGCGTCGATCACGGCCTCAGCCCTCAGGTTGGTCTTGAGCGCGACGTCCGCCAGGTCCGGTCCGTCGTATCGCGTGGGAACCTCGACGATGGGTCCAGATGGGATCGATCCACCGAGGCGGCCCTCCAGCTGGCGGATGCCGGCCTCCAGGCGAGCCGCGTCCGTGACGCCAGGGTCATAGCGGCAGAGCAGTGACGCGTAGGCGGGCACCGTGGTCAGGAGTCCCGCGGGCCGGCGGTCCTGCAGCGCTCGATCGAGGGCCAGCACCCGGCCGAGCAGCGCCGGATCGATGACCGTGCCGAGGGTGATCAGCAGTGCTCGATCGCCGGCGGGCGCAATTCGCCACATTTCATCGACTCTACTGGCGCGGCTCGTGGTGTAGGGCGGCGGAGTTCATCCCGGCCTTTGGGCGGGTTGAATTAGATCGTGCCGAGTGCCCAGGGTGCTGGTCGGCAAAATGCACCGCTGGACGATTCGCACACATCGCGACCTTCGTCCCGCCGGATCTGCAAGTCCGGCCGGCGAACCCGTGGGAGGCGGCCATTGGCGACCGCTCTCACACATGAGCGCTTCATGCAAGGACAGGCTCGGTGGTCGCAAGGAGCTCGCCTGCCAAATTTGAGCGATTCGTCGCAAGTCATACAAATTCGCGAGCTTAGCGTCGAGAAACTCCGGGAACTTACCGGCTAACGAGACTTGCGGCTATGGAAGCCGGCCACGCAAAGGCGGTCTCGTCGCCGGTCTGGGGAGGCTATTGACGCCTCCGGCCCCATAAGTCGCCCACGCCGAGCCCGGCCATTTTGCGCTGGACGGCTCGAAGCAGTTTCATCGATTCGGGATCTGAAAGACCAGTTGTTGTGGACCACTCAACGCCCGAACCGATGAGGTCACTAACGAATGCGAGCTCGGTAGCTAGCAGCGTGCGTCCCCAATCAAGCCGAGTCAGCGGTTCCTTGCGGACAAGCGCCTGCGCCAGCCGATCACGCTGCGAGAGAAGGTCCTCGACGCTCTTGAATCCCATAGCGGCCGCCAACTCTTCGGTCGGGTGGGCAGGACCACCCCATTCCAAGAGACCGGCGAGGAGAATGCGTCGTTCCTTGTCCGTCAATGTGATCTCGATGGCCTCATGACTGTCCAATGTATTATTCTCCTAACCGTATATACCGCTGGTACAACTCGAGGTTTGGTATCCGACGCCGAGCGCGTTTCGCTTTGCTCGGTGACGGGCATGAGAGTCGGCGAGATGGCGTTAGGCGAGCGGCTGCCTGAACAACTTTGAGCGACCAAGGGAGGTCATGAGCGAACGCGCTGAGCCTGCGGTCCTCTTTCGTCAACACCGCCACTGGGCATAGACACTATGCCAAGGCCATCTGAGTCACTGAATTCCCACGCTTCGTAATCGCCCGTTGGCCTTATTTCAAGTCCTTTGTCCGACTCGGCTTCCATCAGAAGGCTACCGGTCTCATCAAATGAGCAATGGGAAATCTTCTTCCCGAATATCACGAGGGCAGCGCCGAGTTCCGAGGGATTCCGCGGATCGCATCGAGTCCGGGTGGCACCAGTTGTAAGAAAAAAAGGTGCTTCGATTCTTAGTGTTGCTCGGTAACCAGCGTTGCCGTGGAACTGTAGGCTGAAGGCGTAATCGACGATGCAACGTGCAACTGATTGGCCTTCAACAGGCAGGCGGCGTCTCTCTATCACGGCTCCATTTCCACTTGTCCTCTTCGCTTAAAAGGGGAAGTGCGTGCTTGCCCGATCGCCCGGCTTGCCATTTTCGTCCAATGGCTTGCCGCTCAATCTCGGTGGTTCGGATGCACACACCAGGAAAAGGGAACAACAGCCTGTTCTTTGATGCAACCAGGGGCGTCGGGCGTAGCACCTAACAGACCAACCGGCAAGCGAGATCTGAGGCGGGCCTTCACAGCTAGCCACCCGCTCACTCCTCATTAAACTCGACCGCAGAACACTTCAGTTCCGAGCCGTCCGAGAAGATCAGCGCAAGTGTCTTCCATTGCCGCCGATTGCGCGCGTCGGAGCCGGACAGCGGGATCGCCCCAGCAAACCGGGCTTCTATCTGACGCCACGAGTCAAGTGCGTGCTCGTCGTCATCAAGAAGCGCACCGGATGCGATTATGGCCTCGTCCCAAACACCAGTATACGTAAAGCCAATGTAGCCGTTCGCCCGAATGTTGTGTAGGTCACCGGCCTCATCACGTACAGCAATGACGATCGAGTCGTAGTCCAGCCGCACGCTCTCAAGCTCTGAGTCCGCCCAGCGAATTGAAGCTGGCAACTTCACCAAGGCCACGGGAACGGGATCTTCCAAGAGCTTTGCCATGCGCCCGTAGTGCCGTTGGCACGGCGATCGATATGGAGCTGATCTTGGGTATGCAACGGATCTTGGGGACCAGTGTAAAGCTCGCGGTGGTTTGGAACCTCCTCCTGCGAGGCGGCCCCGGGGGACCTACCCCCATCGCCAACGCAGCATCACTTCCGGTTGTCCTATCTACATCGGATCAACCCTCCATGTTCGTGGCGCACCTTTTGCCCTCCTACAAGCCTTCACCGTAGCTACGAATGGGCGGCGCGACCAGCACTGGTCGAGCGTCCTTGCGACACTGGGTAACCGTGGGATCCAGCGTCAGCGGCGCCGCCGTCGAGGGGTCGGCCTTGCGCCGCCCGCGCTGGCGGGGCCGCCCCTCAACCTTCTAGAACGCCCTAGTCGATCCGGTTCCCGCGTGGCTGCCACGCCGGCACGATTTGCGGTCCCGGTCCTGGGTGCACGGCGTGCTTTGCAGTTCCGTCCGCGTTGATTACGTAGATCGTTCGAGCGCCGAGGTTGGCCGGGGAAGGAGGGGCCGGGAACGAGACGAAGGCGATCTGGTCTCCGGCCGGCGACCAGGCGGTCCCGAACTCGATCGTGCTCGGATCGGCGAAGACGGGGTGCTGGTCGCTGCCGTTCGCGTTCATCACCCAGATGTCGTCGCCGCTCGAGTAGGCGATCTTACTGCCGTCGGGCGACCAGTCGGGAACCTGCCCCTTCGGCGCGGGGTCGAAGGTCAACTGGGTCGCCCCGCCGCCGTTGGTGTTGATCGTCCACACCTGGCCGTTCCTGATGAAAACGATCGTGCTCCCGTCCGGCGACCAGGCCGGGAAGAGGTCGACGTCGGGGCCCGACGTCAGCTGTGTGGCACCGCCGCCATCGCTGTTCACGACCCAGATATCACCTGACAGCTGGGTGCCGAAAACGATCTTGCTTCCGTCCGGCGAGAAATCGGGGAAGATGGCGCTGCCGTTCACGCCGTTCAGGTGCGTCACCTGCTCCTGCTTGGTGCCGTCCTGCTTCATCTTCCAGATCTCGGTCGCGCCGCTGCGGCTGCTGCAGAAGGCGATTTCCTTTCCGTCGGGCGAGTACGACGGGCAGGCGTCGAAGCTCGCATCCGTCGTTAGCCGGCGAAGGTCGTTGCCATTGGGAAGGACGCTGTAGATGTCGACGTTGCCGCCGACGATCATCCCGAAGGCGAGCCTACCGTCGTTGGTGCCGGGATAGGTGGCCTGGGCAGACTCACTCGCACCCACGATACCTATCAGGGCCGCCAAGACGGGCAGGAGCACCAGTTTCCGCCGCCTGGAGTCTCTCCCTTCAACCCCGTCGATTGAACGTCCCGAGTGCGACCGGCATCCGTGCTTTTCAGCACGAGTCTCTGCCGCGCCGAACATTCCGACGATTGCGATTCCAAGTGCGCAGATGACTCTCCACAGGGTCCGCATGTCGAGCATGATCCCTACTCCTTTCGTTCTTTCGGTGGCTGTCAAGCGTTGCGGACGGCAGGGTCGCGATCCGGCGGCACTGGAGCTTTGGGCGCTCCGCGCACACCCATGATGGACCGCCTCAATGAGGCTTCGCATGGGGGAGCCTCCCTAATCTTTCACCGTGTAGGAAGAGGATTTGGGTCCACACGGTCCGGCCGTCAGTCGATCGTCTCAGACTGCTTGGACGGCGCCTGTCAGAACGATCCCAGTGCCTCAACTGTTTTGGCGAGCTCCGTCCGCGAGGCGATGCCAAGCTTGCGGTAGGCGCTCGAGAGGTGGTTCTCCACCGTCTTGCGAGTGATGAACAGGGCTTGCGCGATCTCTGGATTGGCCAGCCCCTGGGCGGCCATGCGCGCGACCCGTCGCTCGCTGGCGGTCAAGGCGTCGGTCCCGTGGATGAAGACCCGGCGCGGCCGGGCGCCGGTCGCCAGCAACTCCTCGTGCGCACCGGCCGCGAGTGCGCCCGCTCCGGCAAGGGTGGCCATCTCGAGACCGCGGTGAAGGTGCTCGCGAGCTTGGACGCGTTGCCCGGATCGACGCAGGGCGGCACCGAGATTGACGAGCGCTCGGGCGAGCTCGAGGCGGGCCGGTGACGCCTCCAACACCGTGATCGCCTCGCGAAGACATTCGATGCGCTCCCCGCCACCGACGGCCAATCCGAGGACCCTCTGGGCCCCGCCCGCCGCGCTGGGGTCGGCGAACCGACGCGCGAGCTCCAGCTCCTCCTCCGCCAGCCGGCGTGCGGCCGCAGGTTGGCCGAGGGCAAGATGAGCAAGCGCGGCATGGGACCGCCAGGCGATCACGCCGGGACAATGGACGCCGAGGGCCTCCACTCGCTCGCCGCACAGCATCAGGTCATCGAGCCCTGCCCGCGGGTCGGCCTGCGCTACGCGGAGGCGCCCACGGGCATCCAGCAACAGGTTCACCGAGAAGGAGCTGGGGAGTTCCCGGGAGAGCTCCCAGTGTTCCTGCAGCGCCGCGTTGGCGACCGTCTCCCTTCCCTGGTCGAGCAGCGCATCGACGAGGAACGCAACGAGTGCGGGTGACCCGAATCTCCACCCTGCCAAGACAGCCGCACCGAGCGTGCCCCGCGCCTCGGCTTCGGCGTCCACGGGCCGCCCACGACGGAGGAGGGCCGTGCATCGGAAGGTTGAGAGTGCGACGAATCCGAGCAGGATTCCGCGGCGACTCAGGTCAGCCAGGGCCTCGTCATATAGGACATCGAACTTATCGAGCAAGCCCAAACAGCAGAGCGTGAAGGCTGCGGTCTGGACGGGGACCGACTCCGCCGAGTGGAACGCGAGCAGGCCCGGCGCGGCTAGCGCTCGATCCATCAGATCACATGCCCGGGCGAAGCTCTCCGTGTTGGTCGCCTCGAGCGCGAGGTAAACGAGCAGCTCACGCCTGGTGGCGCAGTCGGGCCCGTCGGCGCGAAGCCTGAGGTCTGCGAGCCGGCCGGCCACCCTAGCGTACGTCCTCAGGTCCTGGCGGCCCGCCCAGTAGCGGGTGACCTCGAGGGCGAGCGTGAGTTCGGGGTCATGCCCCCCTAGTGCGCCGAGAGCATCGCCGAGCGTCGCCACGGCCCGAGGACTGTGATCCGCCAGGACCTCGAACTGAGCGAGCCCAAGTGCCCGCGTCGCTCGCAAGCGAGGGTCGTTAGTGGTGGCCACGCTCCGCGCGAGGTGTCCGAGGCCTGGTTCGGCGCCCACCGAGGCCTCCGCCAACCCCAGCTCGAAGAGCACGTCTGGTGCAATGTCCGCCGTTGGTGGTTCGGCGAGCGCGCGCCGTAGATACCCAGCGGCCTCTGTTGGGGCTCCAGTCCGAAACGCGGCGCGAGCGGCGGACCGGAGTGTCTCGACGGTGGAGGCGTCCGAGGCCGGATCGGTGAGCGCGAGGTGGAGGGCGACCTGTTCGGCGGTGGCCCCGCTATCGTTGAGCAGCACAGCCGCTCTCGCATGCAGGGCGGCTCGCTGGTGCGGCCCGAGGTCGGCCTCGACGGCGGTCCGCACGATGGGGTGGGCGAAGGCGGGGTGCGGCCCCGGTGAGAGGATCGACGCCTTGACCAGCCGGTCGGCGGCGGTGACCGCTTCTTTCGGCTCCAACTCGGCAAGCAGGGCGCAGTCAGCAAACCGGGCGCCGTCTCCCAGCACGGCGCAGGCTCGCACCAGCGGCAAGGCGGCCGGGGGGAGCGACCCGAGCCGGAGCAGTAGGGTCCGGGCGATGGCCGGCGGGCCGAGCTCCCTCACGCGCGCCGCTTCCTCGGCTGTCGGCCGCAGACCCCGCTCGGCCACGTCCCGAAGCAGTTCGCCGACGTAGAACGGGTTCCCGCCAGTCGCCCGGTGGCAAGCGTCGCGGAACTGGCGCTCCGGAGGATGTCCCAGCTGTTCCTGTATGAGCTTCTCGACCGCCTCCGGCGACAGCGGCCTCGGTCGGATGATCTCCACCCCGGACGCGGACGAGAGCTCGTCAAGGAGCGGCCCCGCGGTCTCGCCCTCGGCCGGCCGCACGGCGACGGCGACAAACAACGGCAGCTCGGTCAGGCGGCCCGCGAGGAACGCCAGAAACCGGAGCGAGGAGGTGTCGGCAAGGTGGGCGTCGTCGACCAGCAGCGCCAGCGGGCGCTCTTCGCAGAAGTTCGCCACGAGCCAGTACAGCCCGTGCAGCATCGGCCAGGGCGAAGAGGCCGACGCGGGTTGGTGCTCGCCCGTCACAGCGCCCGGGTCGAACAGCGGAGTGGCCAGCGCCGCCGCGCCCGAGAGCAGAAGCGTGCGGCGGGCGCCGCGCCAGACCGCGTGGCCCAGTAGTTGGCGGACAACCCCGAATGCGAACGGGCGCTCAAGCTCGGACCCCCGAGCCTCAGCCACCGCCATCCCGGCGGCCTCGGCCTTCGCCCGTGCGTCCGCAAGGAGCGCCGTCTTGCCGAGCCCGGCCGGGCCTTCCACGTAAGCCAGACACCCGTGGCCCGAGCACGCCCGCTGGATGAGCGCCTCGACCCGCTCGAGCTCCCTTTCGCGCTCGAGGATCCGGGGGCGGTCGTGTCCTGCCGCGGCTAACACGCGGGCTTCCTCCATCAGACCAGTTCGACCTCGACCAGTTTGGGCGGCTCCACCGTCGACGACCGGGTCGGACGGCGCCGAGCGGCGATCGCCTGGACCCCTGCCACTATGCATACATCTCGCTTGAGCATAAGGTGTTCACCAAACGGGACAGCAGCTCGCGCATCCAGCTCGCTCAGGTCGCTCGAGGGCCGACCAACGTAAGTCCAGTGCAGACTCCCGAAACGGTCTAACCTTGACCGTGGTCGGCCGCTCCCTTCAATTCGACTGGATCTTGACTTCGCCTGGTCTTCAGCTCGTGTTCAACGGAACCCTGTTTTGGAAGTGCCGTCACTCCGGGCCGAAAATGAGTCGGATGGCCAGGGCGCGAACCGCTGTTCGATCAAGCGCTTCGAGAGGAGCCAAGGTCGATGTGTCCTGGGGAGGCCGTCTGCGGGAGTTGCGACGGGTGGTATCACGTGACCCAGGGTGGTCTTCAGCTACCTACCGGCGTGCCGTAATCGGATCGACTTTTGCCCCCTGCATGCCTAATGACACAAAGGCGGCCGCCGGCTGATTGAAGCTCCATGCCCCGGCAGGGGCCGCACGGAGGCCCGATGCGAGGAAAAATGGTGGTGACGGAAAAGATGGCGAACGGCCGTGCCAGGGCGGAGGACGCCCCTGAGGGTGGTCGCGGCGCCGAACAGGACCGGCCCAACGGTTCCCGCGAGCGCCGGCCACCGGCGTCGGCGGGGCGCTACGCGATGGCGGCGCTCCTCAGCGGCGTGACCGCGGCCGCCTTCGTGACGCGGACTGCCCGCCGCTTGCAGCCGCATTAACCCATTGTGACCCGTGCCAACCTACTCACCCTCAGCCGGGCGGGTAGCGCCGCGTTGTTGGCAGGAACCGCTGCGGCTCCACAGGTCGGCCGCCGCATCGCCTGGTGGGCCCTGATCTGGGGTGGCCCCAGTGACTGGCTCGACGGGCCGCTTGCCCGCCGCGGTGGCGCGACGGCGCTGGGGGCCCTGCTCGACATCGAGGCCGATTCCTGGCTCACGTTGTGGGCGGCGATGGCGGCGTGGCGGACCGGGGCGTTGCCGGTCTTCACCGTGTTACCGCCGCTGCTTCGTTATGTCATCCCCGGTTTCCGGGCGCGCGGCAAGCGCGCCCGTCCCGTGGATCGGCCATGGCAGCGCATCGCGGCCGGACTTCAGATGACAGCGCTGACCTGCAGCCTGGGGCCGGCTCGGCGGATCCGGCCGCTCGGGCGGATCATTGCCCCTATCGGGGATCCCCCAGCTGGCGGCTATGGTTTCGACCATCAAACGCTTGCTCAAGAGCCCGAGCTCAGGCCAACAGCGATGGGGCGTCCTCGCATTTCTTACAGGCTCTCGTTGACATCAGCATTTGCTGGGTCAGACTCTAAATAGGGCGGCCAAGGTCGGGCGCCTGGTCAGCTTGTAGGACTAGGGGCCGGCCGGGCGTTTGCTCCATCCCTAAAGGGTCCGAGCATATGACGGGGCGCGGTCTGTCACATTCTGGGTTTCCAGTGACGGCCGCCGGGTGTTCGTACGCTCTGGTGGCGGCATGACATGTCGAGAGCGAGCCGAAGGATCAGCCCCGCTGGCACGAGGATGTGGATCATGACATTGTGCTTAGGCTTACGAGGCCGTTTCCCTGTAACTTTCCCAGTCCGGCCGCCTCAGGTGGATGCTGCAGCGCCGACTGACGCGGCGGCAACCTTCGGGAAGAGCGCGCGCACCAGGACGGTCGAGGCGGCGATGGTCACGACCACCGCCGATAGGATGCCGGTAAAGAACGATGGCGTGATAATGCCAGCTGACATACCGAGAGCGCTCAGTACGAAGCTGAACTCCCCGATCTGGCCCAGCCCGACGGCGACCTGCCAGTGGCGTTCGGGGAGGCGGGCGAGGCGGGCAAGCCCGTAGACGACCAACACCTTCGTCAGCACGACCAGGCCTACCAGGAAGCCCAGCCAGGGCAACGCGGCCGGCAATGAGCGCGGATCGAGGAGTGCCCCGATCGCAACGAAGAAAAGGACGGCAAACACGTCGCGGAATGGGAGCAGCCGCCGCCGAGCTTCGGCCGACTCCGGGCTCTCCGTTATCGCCAGGCCAGCGATGAAGGCGGCCAGCGCCAACGGCACCCCGAAGACGAAAGAGCCAAGTCCCGCGAGGACCAAGCCGCTACCCACCGAGACGATCAGGAAGAGGTCGTGTTCCGAGTGCAGCAAGCGGAGGATCCGAGGCACCGCGTACGCTGACCCAAGAACGATAGCGATGTACGAGACGACGAGTAGGATCGCGATCTCGCCGGAGCGCGGCTGCAGTCCGGTGAGAACGATCAGGGCCAGCGCGGCGGCAACGCCGACCAGGTCCTGCAGCACACTCCAGCCGAGGAGAACCTCCTCCGTCGCGCGATCGGTTGTTCGGCGCCGGCTGCGGGTGATATTGACGACGACCACGCTCGATGACATGGCGATGCTGAGGCCCGCGAGCACCGCCCCGACCGGGCGCAGTCCAACCCGAAGAGCGGCGAGCGTCGCCAGGCCAGCGGTAAGCAGCGTCTGGAGCGGCGCAATCAGGACGAGTCGACCTCGTTCGCGGCCCAACCGCAGCGGATCGATCTCGATGCCGACTTCGAACAGCAAGAGCACGACGCCGACGTTCGCTAGTACGTCCAGCTCGTGCCGGCTGGCGACGTAGCCCGGCGTGAACGGCGAAACGACTAGCCCGGTGGCGAGATAGCCGAGCACGGCGGGCAACCCCACGCGGCGGGCGGCCCAACCAGCCGCGACAGCCAGCAGGAGCACGAACCCAATCTCGAAAATAGCGGGCGCGACGGGTTCCATGGCGCCTCTACCGTAGGGGAGCCTGGGCGCGTGCGTGACGGTAACCGTGACAGCAACCGTGGCGAACTCTGACGAACTTCAGCGAACTCTCGCGGACGAAAGACCTTGCGACTTCTATACAGGGCGAAACACGGCGAACCCTGGCGCACTGAAACAAGTTCTCGGCTACCGTCCTTGATAGAGAGAAGGGGCGCCGCCAGGCGCCCCCCTCGTTTCAGCCGGCCTTAGCTGCTCGTGCAGTTGACGTTTCCTGCCGGTACGGTCCCGTTCGTCGTGGCGGAGCTGAAAGTGCACGCCACGGTCAGGACGAGAGTCCCGGGGGGTTGGTCGACCGTGATGGTGGCGCTCGTGAATGCCATATCGGTGATGTCCTCACTCCAGTTCGGGTTCGGACAATCCGGCGCACCAGTGATTGGCGTTGCTGGTGCGTTCGTTGTGACACTGAATGGAGTGTTGCCATTCTTGAGCTCGCTGGCCGGAATGGACTCGCTTCCGGTCACCGTAACCGGGGCCGGATTCTGTCCCGGGGCCTGAGTACCACCGTTGTTTGTACAGGTCGACGTTGGGTCCGCCACGGCGGAGATCCTAACCAGGACGTCTCCGAACCCAAGCCCGGCAAGCTCGCCAGCTGCGTTCAGCGTGAGGCCGTTATCGGTGAACGCTGGCTCGGCGCCCGCGCCGCCCTTCAAGTGGACGCTGTTCGCCAGGGCCGTGCTCGTTAGGGCTACCGTCAATCCGATCGCGGCCAGGAACGCTAGACCTTTTCGCATTTCATTTACCCTCCGTCTTGGCGATTGGCCGAAAGCACGTTGATCCATCGAGCCGGCCACGCTCCGCCTGCGAGCCTGCCTTCCTCCCTGCCCCCGCAAAATCGCACCCGATCCACCGCGTTCGCGGCTGGTGGACCTAGCAGAGGAAGTGCATGTGCGTGTGCGGCACTCCGGTGGCATCGAAGTTGAGGTGGAACAGACCGTGTGCCGTCACCCGTGACCCGTCGGATCCGGTCCCGACGAGATTAAAGGTGCCCGTGAAAGTCGCGTTCTGCAGATTCCAGGCTTCGCCGTCCCAGGCGGCGAAGTGTCCGGTATATGTAACCCCTGGCGCGGCGGCCGTAAACCGGCCCTCCTCGGTGAACGTCGCCCAGTAGGTGCCGTTTTCGAGCTGGGTGATGTGAAAAATCAGGTTGGCGTCGCTGACCGTCATGTCGACCGAAACATCTGTGCAGGGAACCACGTCGGTGAAGGTTTCGGTCAAGTTGTGCATCTGCACCGTGCAGCCGGAGGCCGGACCGTTGCCCTGCGCCGTTGGATCGCACGGCAGCCCTTCGCCCTGCGCAGCGACGGGCAGAGCGAGCAGTACGAACAGGGTCATTGTGGCTATGCCGGAGACTAGCTTCTGCATGGTCCCTCCTTGAATCAGGGCAACTCCCCTTGACGTTGCTTGAGGATGGCGCGCGAGCGCCAGTTGGACCAGTGATGAATGTCCCCTCCTAGACAGGACATGCCGGCTCCTCTGGGACCCGATTACCTGCCTAGGGCGGTCGACCCCGACGAGCCCTAGGTTGAACTGATCACAAGATCTGGCGAGACCCGGGAGGAGTTTCCAGACGATGAGGCGGCGCGCCGGATTGAGGACAGCATCACCCTGGTCGGCTGTCATTTCCCGCCCTCCGTGACTGATCCCATCCGGCTTTGGCGAATGCCGTTTCGCCGACGCTCTGCCAACGCCGAAGCCAAGATGGCGGCCGTGATGATAACGACAATGACGCTCAGCGATGCGGCGATCGGAACCTCGTAGATGTCCTTGAGCAACATCTTGATCCCGACGAGGACAAGCAGCGCCGCGAGGCCGATCTTCAGGTAGGAAAACCGTCGCAGCACGGCGGCCAGCAGGAAGTACAAAGCGCGCAGTCCGAGCACCGCGAAGGCGTTCGAGCTGAAGACCACGAAGGGCTCGAGGGTGATCGCGAAGATTGCCGGAATGGAGTCGACGGCGAAAACCACATCCATCGTGGCGACCATGACCAAGGCCACCAACAGAGGAGTGGCCGCCAGCCGGCCTTGCTCACGCACCAGTAGTCGCTCGGATCGGTACGCGCTCGTCAGAGGAAGGACCGCCCGGATGAAGCGGAGCACCGGATTGCGATCAGGACGGATCTCGTCCTCCACGCCGCGAGCGATTCGAAGGCCCGTCAGGATGATCAAGACGCCGAAGAGGTAGCTCACCCAATGGAGGTGGCTGATCAGGGCAGTGCCGACCAAGATGAAGATCGCCCGAAAGAGGATGGCTCCGAGCACACCGAACAGGAGCACGCGTGCCTGGGAGGCGGCGGGCACGGCGAAGTAGCTGATGAGGAGTGCCCAGACGAAGAGGTTGTCGACCGAGAGGCTGTACTCGACGAGATAGCCGGCCAGGTACTGCCCTGCGGCCACCGAGCCGAGCCGGGCCCAAACGACAATCGTGAAGGTGAGGCCAAGTACGATCCAGACAGAGGTCCAGACGGCTGCCTCTCTGAGCGAGGTCCGGCGGTTGGTCCGATGAAACACGAAGAGGTCCACCGCCAGCAACCCCACGATCAGCACGAAGAACCCAAGCCACTCCCACCAAAGCACGCCCATCACCGAGAGCCGGTTGGCGGACCCTCGTCGCTCGCATCTCCCTTCCCCGCGACGCGCCGGAGCGTTCGCGTCCCTCGTCGGCCTAGTGCCTTGAGACGGTCAAGCGCACGGCGAGCCCAGGCGAACTCGGTTGCCAGGAGTGCCAGCCCGATGAGGATGACGAGCAGGCCCGGGCCTGGCAGGACCAACATCAGAGTGCCGGCTAACACGAGTACGACTCCTATGACCACCACTCCTGCTCGCCGGACCAAGCCAGCGAGGGAGGGACCATCGACCTCGGGAGGAGCCACCGCGCCAGGCCTAACCGAGATCCAGGATCCGCTCGGTAAGGGGGATCTTTCGCTTGCCTCTGGCCCGGACTGATGTTGTCAGCTTGTCGTCGGCAATCGCCTGACCGGCCTTGCCGGGGCCAGGACCGTAAAGAAGCGCCCCTTCAACCTCGATCAGATGCTCGAGTTCACCCTGGTCGAGGAAGACACCGCGACAGTGAGTACAGCGCTCGATGACTACACCGCTACGTTCGAAGCGCTGCAACGGCGCATCGCATTTCGGGCAGCTCAGCCGCGCCATGCTTTGGCTGATCCGGCACATCCCGGGCGACTACGCACGATCGGAAGGAAAGGGGTCGCGCGGAGGGAATCGCGCGACCAACCATTGGGGAAGAAAATCCAGTCGCACACACGGGCAGCATCGCAGTGTCGATCCAAGCCTGCTAGGGGCAATCGTCCCGTGAACCGTGGGACGGGCGAGGGCGCAGCCTGGCTCAGCCACGCATCAGGTCTAATATCCCGCGGTTAACGGGAAGAACGTCCCTATTCTGCTTCTATCGACTCGTGGAACCCTCTGGTCCATAGGAGACCGAGCATCAGAGCGTTGGGTCCTTCACGAGTGATCCCATCGCTGCCAGCACAAGCTCACGCCGGTGTCGAGACCGATGGTTACGCGGCATGAGGGTGGCCCTCCCTTCTCCAGCGGCAATCTCCCCACAACCAAAGGCGTCGAAGCTGGCGACGGTCTCGGCTTGGCTGACAACCACCGATCACAAGAAGATTGGGATCTTATACCTCTACACCACATTCATCTTCTTTCTCATCGCGGGCGGGATGGCGCTGCTGATGCGCACCCAGCTGTCAACACCCGCGAATGCCTTCTTAACCCCCAGGCTCTACAACGAGATCATGACGCTCCATGGCACCACGATGATCTTCCTCTGGATCATTCCCGTCTTTTCGGGTTTCGGAAATTTCTTCGTACCACTGCTCATCGGTGCTCGCGACATGGCCTTTCCCCGGATCAATGCCTTCTCCTACTGGCTGATCCCCCTGGCCGGGATCGTGATGTACAGCGGCCTGTTGCTCCCCACCGGGGCAGCGGCAGCCGGTTGGACGGGGTACACGCCGCTGGCAGAGCGACAGTACGCAGTCGGCCTGGGACAGGACCTCTGGATCGTCGGACTGCACCTGCTCGGCATGTCTTCAATCATGGGAGCGATCAACTTCCTGGTGACCATCCACAATATGCGGGCTCCCGGGATGACCTGGTTCCGGCTTCCGCTCTTCGTCTGGTCCATGGAAGTGACGTCCGGGCTGGTGCTCCTGGCGAGCCCATTCCTGGCCGGCGCCCTGGCAATGGTGCTCATGGATCGGCAGCTGGATACCAGCTTCTTCGAGCACGGCTCGGATCCCCTCCTCTACCAGTTCATCTTCTGGTTCTACTCCCACCCAGCGGTGTACATCATGATCCTGCCCGCCTTCGGTATCGTCTCGGAGATCATCCCGGTCTTTAGCCGGAAGCCGATCTTCGGCTATCGGGCGATGGCCTTCTCCATGGTGGCCATCGCCGTCCTCGGCTTCATGGTCTTCGCCCACCACATGTTCACCACAGGTCTTCCCCTCCCGCTGCAGGAATTCTTTATGGCCACCACGATGATGATCGCCGTGCCTTCCGGGGTGAAGGTCATGAACTGGCTCGCGACTATTTGGGGCGGCTCCATCAAATACACCACAGCCATGCTGTTCGCGGTCGCCTTCGTGCTCATGTTCCTAATGGGCGGAGTTGACGGCGTCTTCGTGGCTTCGCTGGCGGTGGACTATCAACTTCATGCCACCTACTGGGTGGTGGCCCATATCCATTACGTCCTCTTCGGGGGTAGCGTGTTCGGCGTCTTCGCCGCTCTCTTCTACTGGTTCCCGAAGCTAACCGGGCGGTATCTCGACGAGACCCTGGGCAAGCTGCAGTTCTGGCTTCAGTTAACGGGCTTCAATCTCACCTTCATGCCGATGCATTTCCTGGGACTTGAAGGCATGCCACGCCGGATCGCCATCTGGCCGGGGAATCGCTCCGACTGGACGATCTGGAACCTCGCGGCCAGTGTTGGGGCCTTCGTGATCGCTGCGGCCATCCTGATCTTCCTGGTCAACTTCTTGATCAGCGTCCGTGGAGGTAGGCGTGCCCCGGCCGATCCGTGGATGGCTAATACTCTCGAGTGGTCGACCTCATCGCCTCCCCCAGCGCACAACTTCGACGTCATCCCAACCATCCAAAGCGGTCGACCAATGCGCGAACTGCGTCGGCAGACCGCTACGCGAAGCTGACGTCCTCAGGGAGGCGGTTGCTGCGGACGGCTCGGTGGATCGGAACCGGCAACCTCTCCATCCGCCTGGGATGACGCACGGGCGGGCTGGTCGGAAACGGCCCGGCGGAATTCCCGCAAGCCCCGTCCAACACCCTCGCCGATCTCCGGCAACCGCCGCGCCCCAAAAATGAGGACGACCAGGATCAGCACCAGGATGATCTCGGGGGCATGTCCAAACGCCATCGCTAATGTCCCTCCGGTAAGTGGTCGTTGTGCTGGCCTTCGGAGCCGAGTGGAATGGTCATACGAGCCATGCTCCGACGGTAGTGCCTTTCGTCCCGTCCTTCCGGGGTCGACCGCAACTGGCCATCGCGACCCGGTCCCGGATGGTCAGCGCCTTTGGCTGGGGTCGAGGGCGTCGCGCAGTCCGTCACCAAGGAAGTTGAACGCCATGAGCGTCAGCGAGAGGGCGAGCGCAGGTGCCATGACGATGTGGGGCGCGAGGCGGATGGCCTGGAAGCCGTCGGCCGCCATCGATCCCCAGGATGGCGTCGGCGGCTGGACGCCCAATCCCAAAAAGCTGAGAAAGCCTTCGAAGAGAATCGCCGCCGGGACGCCAAAGGTGGCCTGGACAATGATGGGTCCGAGGGCGTTCGGCAGGATGTGCCGCAAGATGATCCCCTTTGGCGTTGTTCCGATCGCTACCGCCGCCAGGACGAACTCACGCTCGCGGAGGGAAAGCGTCTGTCCGCGGACGAGCCGGGCCATATCCATCCACCGGGTGATAGCGATGGCAAGGACGATCTTGTCCAGGCCTCGCCCGAGCAGCAGCACAAGGATCAGGGCAACCAACAGGTCAGGGATCCCGTAGAAGACATTGATGAGGGTTGAGATAACGCTGTCGAGCCAGCCCCGGTAGTAGCCGGCCACCAGGCCAACGGCGATCCCGAAACCGACGACCAGGAGCTGCGTCCCCACGCCGACCTCGAGTGAGATCCGAGCGCCAACCATCAACCGGCTCAAGAGGTCGCGGCCGGCCTGGTCAGCTCCAAGCGGATGGCTTACGGTGAGTCCCTCGTAGGTCCCTGCGACCTGCTGCTTGTACACGGGATACGGGGTCCAGAACAAGGAGATGATGGCGACCAGCGTCAGGGCCGCCAGGAAGATCGTGCTGGCAAGCGCCAGGCGGTTTCTCTTGAGCTGCTGCCAGGCGTCCGCCCATGGATTCGTTTGCCGGAACACGAGGATGTCGGCAGCCAAGTCATCAGGGGTGGCCGGACCGGGGGTAACAACCATCAGTAACGGATCCGGGGATCGATGACCGTGTACAGCATGTCGACCAGGAGGTTGGCGAGCCCGATCAACACGGCGTAGACGGTGAATACTCCGATCACGATGTTGTAGTCGCGGTTGAGAATGCTGGTTACGAACTCCTTTCCCAGTCCGGGGATGCCGAAAATGTTCTCGATCACGACACTGCCGGTGATGATTCCAACCACGAGCGGGCCAAGGACGCTCACAATCGGGACAAGGGCGTTGCGTAACGCGTGCCGCATGATGACAATCCGCTCGGGCAGCCCCTTGGCGCGGGCGGTCCGCACGTAGTCCTGTCGAATCACATCGAGCATGCTGGCCCGTGTCAGGCGGGCCACGATACTCGCGTAAGGGAATCCCAGGGCAAAGGCGGGCACCGGGATCTGGCTTAAGTTCCCGTGCGTCCCGTGCCAGCCAAGCTCGTAGTAGAAGGCACCGCCGGTCGCGTTGTAGAGCCACACCGCGAAAACCACGACCAGGAGGGAGGCGATCACGAAGTTCGGCATGCTGAAGCCGATGACGGCGGTCGTGGTGGCCACGTAGTCGACCACGGTATTGTGGCGGACCGCCGCGACCACACCCAGCAGCATGCCGAGACCGATGGTCACGACCAGCGCGGCGGCTCCGATTTCGGCGCTAACCGTCGCTTCTCGGAGCAACAAGGGAGTGATCTTGACGCCTCGGTTGACGAGCGACTCCCCAAGGTCGCCGTGCAGGAGGCCAATCACGAAGAGCCGGTACTGCTCGAGGAGTGGGAGGTCGAGGTGGTAGTGGTGCAGGAGGGCGGCGAGCGCGTTCGGATCGATTCGACGGTCGCTGAGGAAGGCGTTTCCCGGCAGCTGGTGTACTCCAAGGAAGACCAGAGAAGAAACCGCGATGGCAGTGAAAGCAAGGAAGGCCAACCTCTGACCCAGGTAGCTGAGAGTCCCTCGACTGAACAGCCTGGCAACCTAGTGCTGAAGGATATGAATCCCGTTCCAGTAGTAGTCCTGGAAGTTGTTCGACCCCGCACCCTCGAGGTACGGCTTGAACAGGAATTGCCCGACCGTGTAGTAGAGCGGGATGTAGCGAACGTCGTCGATCATGATCTTGGCCGCCTGCTCGTAGTCGCGCTGGGCCTCCCCGAGCTGTTTGGCGTTGGCCGTCGTGACCAGGGTATCCAGCTGCGGATTGGAGTACCCATCCGCGCTGTTCCCGGCACCAGTGATGAACAAGTTATCGAACCAGTCCTGGGGGTGGTCATAGTCCGCTTGCCAGCCGGTCCGAGCGAGGATGAACTCGAATTTCTCCTGTCGCTGGAAGAACTGCTGACGCTCCACGGTCTGGATGTCGACATGGACCCCAAGGTTCTCCTGCCACTGAGACTGGAGGTTTTCGGCCACGGCCTTGTTCAACTCCGACGGGTTCGTCCAGTAGGTCAGACCCCTGGTCTTTGAGCCGTCCGGATCGGCGCTCTTCAAGAGCCCCCGCGCCTTCGCCGGATCGAAGGTAGCCAGCGAATCCTTGCCGTCTCCCACGTACCCCTTGAGCCCTTTGCTGATCAGCCCGCCATCGGCGACCGCGCACGTTGTCCCCCGCGCGCAGGCGACCTCGACCAGTTTCTTGCGGTCGATCGCCAGGTTGAAGGCCTGCCGCAGCTCCTTGGCGGGTCCCGTCATATCCTTGAAGGGGCCCTTGGTGAAGTTGAAGCTGACCCACGTCGTACGGCTCTTCGGGATGAGATGGAGCTCATCCTTCTTGGGTCCCCCCTGGATGCGCAGCACGTCCTCCGCCGGGAGCGTGCTCATGCCGCCGTAACCAACGGTGTCATAGCCGCCCTGCTCGTACTTCGCGATCGCCGACGAGAGACTCTCAATGACGTCCACGTGGACCTTTTTCAGCGTGGACTTGGGTGTTCCCCACCAGTTCTCCACCGCCTCAAAGTCGAGCGATTGTTTGGGGCTCCGAGCCACCATCTTGAAGGGGCCGGTCCCGATCAGGGTTTCAGGCTTTGTCCACCAGGTGTCGGGCTCCTTCTCGACAACCTTCTGATCCACAACGGCCGTCGTCAGCGTATAGGCCGCAACCTCAGTGAGGAAGTACCCGGTGGGCTGGGAAAGCTGCACGACGAACGTGTCGTCGTCCGGCGCGCTGAGCCCACTCATGTGCTTTACGGTCGCGTTCTTGGTGGTCACCTCGCCGTAGCCGACGATGCGACTGAGGTTGGAGCCATAGGGACCTCGCGCGGCGGCTGCCCGGTCCCATGAGTACGTGAAATCCCTGGCCGTGACGGGGTCCCCGTTCGAGAACTTCACGTCTTTGCGGAGCTTGAACGTGTACGTCAACCCATCTGCGGAGACGTCGGGCATTCGTTCCGCGATGTCGGGCACGATGTTGTAGCGGTTGTCGAACTTGAGGAGCCCGTTGAAGAGGTTGATGGCGAACTCTGAGTCGACTTCGGCGTTGAGCTGGGCGGGATCGAAGGTTCCAATATCGTTGTTGATCGGGAAGCGAAAAGTCTGATCTCCGGCGAGCTGCTCACTCTGCGGCCCGTTTGCCCCAATTGGTCCGCATGCTGTAAAGAGCAGGCCCATGGTCGCCACAAGCGCCGCCGGCCAGCGGATCCGCAGCCACTGTCTGTAGCTAGGCATATGTCTTGTCGCCTCGCGGCCGTCATGCTCTCAGGCTTCTTTCGAGGGCGCTAGGGGCGTTGATCCCCCTGGTCGAAGGACGTTTGTCCCTCCATCTCCGCCTCGTGGTTCAGCTCCTGGCGATGCGTCCTCCTTGACCCCGCCGGCCGAACCGTCAGATCCGCAATTGACTGCCGTGGCGAGTGAGATAGACGGCCGCCTCCGCACGACGCGCGACCTCGAGTTTCCCCAGAATGGTCGAGACGTAATTTCGCACCGTCTTCTCCGCCAGGTGAAGCTCCTCACCGATTTGTTTGTTGGTCATGCCCGTCGCGATGAAGGAAAGGACGCGCTCCTCTTGCGCCGAGAGGCGCGCGAGTTTCTTGTCTTTGGCCAGCCGCGATTCACTTCGCAGTCGGTCGAGCACCTTCTTGGTGACGGCCGGATCCAGCAGGTTCTGATCCTGCGCGACGGCTCTGATCGCATTCACCAGGTCGTCCCCACCGATCTGCTTGAGGACATACCCAGCTGCTCCGGCCATGATGGACGCGAGAACGGCCTCCTCATCCGCAAACGAGCTCAGCATCAAAACGCGGATGCTCGGCCGCCGCGTCCGAATCTCACGCGTTACCTCGATTCCATTCTCGTTGGCCAGGCGGACATCCATGACCACCACGTCCGGCTCGCTACGCTCGACCTGGTCAATCGCCTCCTGCATCGTGGCGGCCTCGGCACTCACGACCAGGTCGTCGGTTGCCGCGAGCAGGCTGCGGATGCCTTTGCGCACGACTTCGTGATCGTCGACCACCAGGACCCGGACGGAATGCGGTGCGCTCATGCAGACGGGCTTCGCGAGAGCGGAATACGGATTCGGAGCACGGTTCCGGAGCCGGGGGAGCTTTGGATCTGGGCCTCCCCACCAAGCGCCGCCACCCGCTCTCGGATGTTTGGCAGTCCGTGGCCTTTACCATCCTGGGTGGCCAGGTCGAACCCCCGGCCATCATCCGCCACTTCCAGCTCGGCCGTCGAGTCAACCCGGCGCAGGGTCACGCGGCAGCTCCGGGCGCTGGCGTGTCGGCGCACGTTGGACAGCGCTTCGCGAGTTATCTGGACCACCTCATTGCCTTGCGTCGCGAGTGCCGCCGCGACGCTACGATCGATGTTCGCCTCCGTTCTAAGCGGCGCACGGGCTCCGAGGTCCCGCACGAGCTGGCCGAGGGCTAGATCGAGGTGCTGGTCGCTGAGGAGCACTGACCGGAGTCCAAAGATGTACTGCCGGAGGTCCAGGATGACCCGATCGAGCTCGTCGACTGCGTTGTCGATAGCCGGTTTCATGCGGGCATCACCCGACTGCGCCTGCGCTGCCTTTAACTCGATCCCCACGGCGAACAGCGACTGGATCGTCCCATCGTGCAGCTCCCTTGATATCCGCTCGCGCTCTTCTGCAAGCGTCTCGGCGGCCCGGAAGGCGGTCAAGCTCACGGCCGCCACCCGGCCGACGGCAGCGATGGTGATGATCGTCACGGCCTCGGCCGCAACCGTGAGTGGATGAACTCCGTCCACGGGCACCGTCGCGATACGGAAGAAGATGGCCAGCGCTGCGATACTGATTGCCTGGAACCTTGAGAGCAGCCACGCCGCGGCGAGCACGGGGAGGAAGCTGAACGCCCCCAGGATCGCGGTTGAGGGCGTGACCGTCTCTCCGATGAAGACAAGGGCGAGTGCCAGCACACACACGGCCGTGAAGCCCCATCCTTGCGGGCGTCCGGCCAGCGCTTCGGGTCCTAGCAACCGTTGCCATCGCCACGGCCGATTGCGAGTCATCTTGGGCTTCCAGCTCCATTCTCACGGAGCCGGGACCTCCAACGTTCCAGTCTACTGCGGAGGCGGACGCTAAGAAGCGTCGATGCGTTGTCCGCGTTTCTTCCGCCCGATCGCCGCTCAAGGGCGAGAGAAGTCGACGGAGGGAGGCGTGCTCAGCGCGCGCCTCCCGGGGAAAGGAGGGAAAGTCGCATGGTCTCGACTGGCATGGCGGTGGCCAGGATGATGCCGCCAGCGATGGCCAGGAAAACCAGAAGCTTGACAGAGACACGCTTGAGGCTCAACAACCAATCCAGCCAATCGCCTGCTCGATCTGGGCCCGTCGCGTGCCGGGAATCGCGACGCCGTCGACAACAGCGACCGTCCTCTCGCCCTCGAGTTCATCGAACTCGACGCCCTTCTCGAGAAGGAGCTCCCTGATCCGCCGGCTGACCTCGGACCCAGGCCGACTGTAGAGCGTCACTTCCATGCAGTGGTGAGCTTGGCGGTGACGCCCCGCCCCGGCTAGGGGCACCTGTCCTCTAAACAAGAGGATGAACCCCCCTGGCAGCAGCTGCGGCTGCTGGACAGACTGTGTTACGACGCCCATGCAGAACGACGGGTGGATCGGCTTGCATCGGTCTCGTCGGGCTGACCGCGCCCACGTCCGCAGTGGTCAAGGCTGAGGTGCATCGAGGTCCTAGCTAATGAACCTGCTGAAGACCGTTTTCTGGATGACACTCCTGACCTTGCTGCTCATCGGAGTCGGACGGCTTGTGGCGGGTCAGACCGGGATACTCTTCGCCTTCGCCCTGGCGCTGGTCATGAACGGGGTCGCCTATTGGTTCAGCGACCGGCTCGCCCTGGCCGCGGCCTCGGCGCGGGAGGTCTCCCCCCTGGATGATCCCGTCCTCCACCGGCTAGCGGATCGGCTGGCCCTGCAGTACAGCGTCCCTAAGCCGCGCGTCTACCGCAGTCCCGACCCCGGGCCTAACGCGTTCGCGACTGGCCGAAGCCCGGAGCACGCTGCCATCTGCGTGACCGACGGCCTCCGTTCGCTGCTGAACGAACGTGAGCTCCTCGGTGTCCTGGCCCATGAGTTCGGCCACGTGACCAGCCGCGACATCCTGATCAGTTCCGTGGTGGCGGTCATGGCCGGCGCCATCACGCTGATCGCCAACCTTGCCCTGTGGATTGGGGGCAGCCGGCGTGACCGTGAAGGCGGGCCCGGGGAAGCTGCCGTCGTCATCATGATCCTACTGGCGCCGCTGGCCGCCGCCCTGGTCCGTCTCGCTGTGTCGCGCACCCGCGAATACCAGGCCGACCGCACCGGGGCCATGGCAAGCGGCGACCCCATGGGACTGGCATCCGCGCTGCGCAAGCTGGGTTCCGACCGACGACCACTATCGAGAGCCGTCGCCAACCCTGCTTTTGCCCATCTCTACATCGTCAATCCACTTGCCGGTGCGGATCACGCCGCCTTGTTTTCGACCCATCCCCCGCTCGACCAGCGCATCCGCCGGCTGGAGGCGATGGGTCTCGGAGGACTGCCTTATGCGTAAGTTCCAACGGCATGTGCTGCTCGTGGAGGACCAGGCTGCCCTGGCTGACCTGTACGCCCTGGGTCTCGAGGGCGAAGGCTGCGTCGTCACGGTGGCGTCCGACGGACTGACCGCCCTCGAGGTGGCTCAGGCGCACGAACCGGACCTGATCGTGCTTGATATCGGGTTGCCGAAGCTCGACGGCCTCGGAGTCTTGGAATTACTTCGCGCCGGGGGTCAGACGCAGGCCATTCCCGTCCTGATCTTCTCAAACCGTGACGACCCGAAGACGGTTCGTCGTGCGTTTGAGTTGGGGGCCGCCGATTACCTTCTCAAGTCACACACCGCGCCGCACGAGCTCGCTCAGCAGGTGAGTTGGGTGATGGGTGATGCCGACGCGGGATCAGGCCTGCCTCTTCACCCTATGGCCCCTCCGCCAATCCGCCGCTGAGCCGCAGCCAAAGCGGTCGCAGCGGAACCGGCCATTTCTGGCGAATCGTGGCGACGGTCGGGCTGTTGTTGGTTCTGGCCATCCTCGCTATCGTTGTCGCGTTCGCTCCCTTCGCAGGTCCACAGCGCCAGCTGGCCGGCTTTCTGCGACAGCATGGGGGAAAAGCCGCCATCCTTCTCCTCTACATCGAGGAAAGCGGCATCCCGGTGCCCATGCCAGGCGATGTGCTGGTGTCATACATCGGCCTGCGCAGCCATGGACTCCTCGCCTGGATCGCGTCGTGGTTGGCGATCATCATCGCGGTCGCCCTTGGAGCCACCAACCTCTATTTGGTTGCTCGTCGATGGGGGCGCCCACTCATTGAGGGGCGGCTGGGCACCGCCTTCCACCTCACGCCGCAAGGGCTGGAGCGTGCCGAGCGCTCGTTCGCTCGGTGGGGTGCCTTCGCCCTGATCCTGGGCCGCCATATCCCGGGTGCCAGGATGCCGATCACCATTGCGGCGGGCATCCTGAGGGTGCGCTATCCGCTCTTCATGGGGTGCGTTGCCATCTCGACGGCGATCTGGGCCGCAATCTTCATGGTCGTGGGTGACGCGATTGGCGACGAGGTGGCTGGCATGGTGCGTGGCCATCCTGGCGCCTATCTGCTTATCCCGGCCCTCGTGCTCCTGATGTGCGGATACGTCGGCGTGCGGCTGCTCAGGTACCGACCACCCAACCACAGGCCCACCGCACCTTCGCGGAAATGACACGGCGTACGCAGCCACGCGCGACAGAGACCAATGTCCCGCTGCTCTGATGACAACCGACACTGACGCGATGCCGCCAGTCTCGGCAATCTGTAAGAGACCAATGGACGACGAAACCCCCGCAGCAGACGCTGGAACCGTGAGGAGGCTGAGGCTTGAGCCGGCACCGAAAAGCGCCGGCTCAGTGCAAGGCTATCGATTCGCGGTCCGCGCGACCTTGCATTGCCTGACAGGCTGCGCCGTCGGCGAGGTTCTCGGCATGGTCATTGGGACACGCTTCGGCATGTCGAACGCGCTCACGATCGGAATCTCCATCTCGCTCGCATTCGTGTTCGGCTACGGCTTTACCACCCTACCCCTGCTCCGCGCCGAGGTTCCGCTTTTCCAAGCAGCGATCATTGCGCTCGCGTCGGATACGGCCTCCATCACGTCGATGGAGATCGTCGACAATCTAGTCATTGTCGGGGTACCTGGAGCGCTGGACGCCGGCCTGGACAGCGCCCTTTTCTGGGTAACCCTTGCCCTGTCACTGGGTATTGCCTTTGTCGTCACCGTGCCAGTCAACCGCGAGCTCTTGCGCCGAGGCAGAGGGCATGCGGCCATCCATCGGTTTCACGAGGGCGGGGGGCATCGGGCCGCCTCACTGCAGGTCGGCCGCATAGTCGCCCCAAGCAATTGAAGCCGGAGCGCGTACTCACGCCAGAGGATGGAAAGCCGTGGTCGTAGCCATTGGAGTTGAGCCGCAAACTGAGCAGGCCGGCTAACCGTGACCTTATTGAAGGTGATTGTCGCTCTGGTCGGAACCACACTGGTGCTCACCTCATGCGGTGGGAGCGGGAATTCGAGCAGTGATGCGGACTGCATTGTCAAAGGGGCCGAGAGCGGAACGGCTGCTGCGACCGTGAAGGTTATCTCGGACCCGGTAACCGTCGGGGCCTATGCGCCAAAGGCCATCACGATCAATGCCGGTCAATCGATCGAGTGGGGCTGGGAGGACCAGGAAGCTCCCCACAGCGTGACGGCCGACGACGGCAGCTTCGACTCATGCCTGCAGAATGCCGGATATAAGTTCGTGGTGACCTTCGTCAATCCCGGGAACTTCACCTATCACTGCACAATCCACGCCCAGATGATAGGAACGATTTCGGTCACCTGAGCACTGCGCTATGTGCTTGTCCCTTGATCCCGTGTCTCTGCAACATTCCTCGCTGGATCCCGATCTATTGGGTGATCTGGCGCGGCTATTACGCTGCTCGGTCGGCAGAGATCAAATGATGCGGCAGGAAGCGATCGGGGCACGGCATCGTGCTTGAACATCCTCTCCACAGGAAGACGAACCGCGCTGCGGGGTCTGCGGACAGCGACTCCCAGAGTTCCCGCCCTCTGATTTCTCAAGACGATAGTCCGAACCCTACGCCGGCAGTCGGGGAAGGAGCGAGAAAGTCGAGCGTTTCCTTCGATCAATGGATTCGGGCAACGCTCTGGTACGTCGCGGCGCCCTGAAGCGCACGCGGCATCGACCATCAATGTTAGGAGATGACGGCACGCTGCAGACGGCTTAAATCCTGATTTGCTGTGAAAGTAGGTCAGGCCGCCCTCTTAAGAATCCCAGAGCGCGCCTTTTACAGGATAATCCCGGGACCGCGTCCGGAAATGGAGAGCCCTGGCTTTGGCCAGGGCTCTGGACTCTATCCTTCCGCCTTCCGGGGGTTAGTTCGTGATCGTGAGCGAGGTCGTCTCGCAGTTGCTGCTCGAGCCGGAGACGTTCGGGTCGTTGCTTGTGTAGACGACTGTCCAGGAGACTGTCATTGACGCAGATACCTTTACGTTCGTGTTGTGCGTGATCGCTGTTTGCGGCGATGCGCCGCTGACGTTCTGCGCTGGCTCGGTGTACAGGACGTTGGCACTATTGCTGCCAGGATCGCAGGCGCCGTTGTTATAGAGGGCGAACGTCACGCTCCCATTGAGCGGGCTTCCGCCGGCCGAGGTGATCGTCGCGGAATCGTTCGGGAGCCAGTTTTGCGCCGTGCTCAGTCCAGTTGCATCCGAGACCACGACCGTTTCGGTCCCGCTGGGATCGGGGCACGCCGTCGCCGGCACGCTATTCGTGTTAGGCGCGTCACCACTGTAGGAGGCGACGAAGGTGTAGGTGCCCACAGCGGTCGGAGTGAAGCTGACCGGGCCATACGTGCCGTCGCCACTCACGGTGACCGTTGTCGGACCCAGGGCGACGGTCGTGCAGTCGTTCGGCCCGTACGCGGTAAGGGTAATGGTGCCTGCCGCTGGGCCGCCGGCCGTGGTTGGATTGATAATGGGACTGCCGGGCTGGCTCGCCGTGCCGGACAACGTCGCGGTGTCGCTGATCGGGTTCCCAAGCTGGACCGGTCCAGAGGCCTGGGTCTTGAGTGTCGGCGTCACCGGCGTGACGATGAAACACTCGGTCGCACTGCTATCGCTCGATGGGGGAACGCCCTGCGCGGCGTCTCCCGAGTAGTCCGCTCGCCAGCAGTACGAGCCGGCCGAGGTGATGGTTGCGAGGTCTGAGGTCACCGAAGCTGGGCTCGGTGGGCTGATCGATTTCGCTGAACCGATCGGGGTGCCACCAGCTGCGCAGGTGCTCTCCGAGACAAGATCGGCGGGCCCGCAGAGATGGAAGGTGACAGAGCCGTTGAAGCTCGCGGCGCCGATGACCTTAACCGTTGCCAGGTCCTTTACCTGGACGGCGCCGGTGCCAATTGACACGGATCCAAGGGAAATGCTGTTCCCGTTGGCGTCTTCCGGCGTCGTCTCCGTTCCCGACTGGCAGGAGCCGAAGTTCCCGAGGATGAAGCTCTTCAGCACCGCGGAGGTTGAGGTCGACGCGCGGCTCTCGGCTACCGTGCTCGCGAAACACTCCGCCGCGAGCCCGGGAAAGGCCGAGAGGTTGATTCCGCCCTCGTAGAACTCGCCCTGCTGGAAGCTGCTGTGTCCGGACTTGTCCTTGAACGACCACGGCGAAGCTGTTCCATTCGCTGGATTGACGATCCCGCAGAACGCGGCGTCTGCTGGGGATGTCGCACAGTCGGCTGCCGTCGAGGTCTGCAGCAGCTCCAGGTTTGAGTCGGCGCAGCTGGCCGCCGGCTTGCCGGCCGCCGTGCAGGCGCTGTTCCACTTGTAGACACTGATGGTCGACGTCGTTCCGCCGACGCTGAAGTCGCTGACCACCAGGACGTCGCCGTTCTTGTGGACGCCATCGAAGGTCTGGCCGCCTCCGCTCTTGCCGCTGCCAAGCGTGATTTTGTTCTGGAAGAACCAGAACCCGTTCTGCGCGTCACCGCTGTTGTCAAACCGGTCCATGCCGAAGAACATGACGCTGCAGGTGGAGCTGCTCGACGGACAGGTCGAGGCGTTCGCCGGCAGGCTGTAGCGCGCCGCGAAGCCGTTCAGCAGGATGTCTTTGCCGGGCAGGCCACCGCTTGCCTGGTTCCAGGCCCAGCTCGAGACGTCAATCGGGTCCTTGGAGCCGCCACCAGTGAAGGTGGTGCCGGTGGCAGCACCCTGGGCGACCCACTCCACCGCGGTCGAGCCGTTGGTGTTGAAGCTTGTGGAACAGTTCGAGCCGGTGACTTCGTGGCAAACTCGGTCCCAATCATCAGGCGGTCCTGACACCGTTGTCGACGACGACGCGTTGCCATCGAGCTCGAATGCTCCGGTGTTGTTGACGGCTGCTCCCGGGATCGCGGACAACGCTGCAAGGGATAGCACCAACGTTCCCAGAGCGGCGAATCGCTTTTTAGTTACGTGCATAAACCTCTCTCCTTAGACCTCCGCAACGTAGGTGGACGTACGAACGCTCAGGTCAGTTGCTGTGCTACATCACCTCACCTCCTCGACCACGACCTGGTGCCCTTCGCGCGGTTGGTGCGAAGCCCGTGGGTTGGTCTGCGCAATGGCAGTACGATTCCACGGGTCGACGGGTGAGCAATAGGTACGTTGCTCCTGTCAAGCGGGAGACGTTAGAACTGAAGGCCGGCCATTACGACGCGAACGGATGTCCGACTGCGGCCAAAATCGCCCGCGCACAGGCCTGCAGCAGGGACGGGTGTCTCGCCCGGGCGTGGACGAATGTCATGAGGCCATAGGGAAGGCTGACACTAATCGCGCCAGTTCGCCGCTGTCACGATTGCGAGATGGCTGCCACGATACGAAGACCACGAGGTACTCTGAGGCAGGTGCCTCTCCGCGCGGGGGTGCGGCCGCTCCCACGCATGGTTGGAGGCGCTCCGCGGCGGTACCCGAGGCTGAAGGAGAGGGGATTCACGGTGAAGACTGAGCGCTCGAGGGACTGGTTGCGGCTTCTCGCTCCTCAAGCTCTCGCCGGCCGAGCCGCCGGCCCGGTGGTGGCGGCAGCTTGCCTGCTCGTCCTGGGGCTCATTCTCCTCATCGATAAGGTCACACCGCACGCAGCAGCTATGGGGGCACTCAGCTTTATTCCGGTGCTGGTATCGGTCTGGCTTCTGTCCGGCCGGCTGGCCGCACTCGTCACACTGACCGCGATCCTGCTGCGGATCGTGGCGATCTCCGTTGACGGCGTTCACCCGCTGACCGTTTTGGCGGAGGTCGTGACGATCGGGATCGTGGCCAGCCTTGCTCGGTTCGCTGCCGTGGTGGTGACCGCCTATTGGTCGGCCCGGGCCATGGCGGAAGAGCGTGAACGGATCGCGCGAGAGCTCCACGATGGCACCATCCAGTCCCTTTTCGCGGTCGGCATTGGGTTGCGCACCGCGCGGAGCCCGGCCCGCCGACTCGACCTCGCCCAAAGCGTTGATGAGGCCCTTCAAGAGCTCGACCACATCGTTCGCGATCTGCGGAGCTACGTCTTCGGTCTTCGGCCGCAGATTCTGGCTGACCGACAACTCGGTACGGCACTGGAACAGCTGGTCCACGACCTGGAGGCAAGGTGGAAAATCACCGTCCAGACCGAAATCGACAATATGGTCGCGGCCGGGCTTGCCGCCAAAGCCGCGGATGTCGTGCAGCTCGCCCGCGAAGCACTCTCCAATGTGGGGCGGCATTCGCTGGCACGGCACTGCTGGCTGACCCTTCGCCGGGCCGGGGCAGCGGCCCTGCTGGAGATCCGAGATGACGGCCGCGGCTTCAACGTGAATGACGTGACGAGCGCCGGACAGGGTCTGGTGAACATGCGGCGACGCGCCGCAGCTCTGGGTGGCCAGGCCACGATTGTCACCAGCCGCGGGCAGGGCGCGAGCGTTCGCATCACGATCCCGATGGATGGTCAGCGATGATCGGACCGGACCCGAAGGGTGGTGAGCCGCCGGCTCGGCGGGGACCCATTCGCGTGATGGTCGTCGACGACCACGCGGTGGTCCGTAAAGGAATTCGGGCCCTGCTTTCGGAAACCGAAGACCTCGAGGTAGTGGCGGAGGCAGACGGCATGAGGCAGGCTATTGAAAACGTCGAGCGGATGACGCCCGACGTGGTGGTGATGGACGTGCGGCTCGCCGACGCCAATGGGATCGAAGTCACCCGTGACATCCGGACTCGGCGGCCGGAGGTACGAGTCTTGATGCTCAGCTCCTTCGCCGACGAAGAGGCCGTGCTCGCGGCGATCATGGCCGGCGCAGCCGGATATGTGCTCAAGCAGATCGAGGGTGACGACCTGGTCCGCTCGATCAGGGCCGTCGCCAACGACGAGAACCTGCTCGATCCCCGGGTGACGCGCGGCATCCTCGACCGGCTGCGGGCCAACCCCCACTTGGCGAAGGATCGCAAGCTGGGCAGGCTGTCCGCGCAGGAGGAACACATCCTTAGCCTGATCGCGGAAGGGCTGACCAATCGCCAGATCGGCGAGCAGATGCACCTGGCTGAGACGACGGTGCGCAACTATGTGTCGAGCGTGCTCACCAAGCTCGAGGTGGCACGTCGAGCGGAGGCGGCTGCCTACCTGGCGCGCCACCGAACGCGCCCTGGTGGCTGATGTCGTGATTTTCCACTGGGCAAGCATCAATTCCATCCTTCGTACAAAATGGCGACTGCCGGACATGACGCGCGTGAGGACCCGGCCGGATTCCCTGCCGAAGAGTCGGCGGATGAAAGTTTCCCAAGACTCTCCCCCTACCCCAGGTCGCGCTGAGCCCTCTCACGGGACCCTCCTTTCCGTCTAGGTACTGGGCTGCACCGTGATCATCGTCGGCGTCATAGCAACGGTGACGCTCCCGGGCCGTGCCAGGACCTTCTCCCCGACGTAGCCGAGATACGCGCCACACGAGGGGTTGGCACAGAACTCAGCTCCATCCTCATTGCCAAATCCATTGCCAAAGCCGCAATTGGTGCAGGCGATCATGGGCCTTACGAAGTCTGGCCGCTGGCGCGCCGCTCGCCAAGAATGAGGGCGGAGTCCTTCGGGCAGGACACTCTGCACCTCCGGACCTAGCCGTGTCGCCCCACACCGAGTACGCTTGCGTCGGAGCCGTCAGCCGGCTGCGATGAGAGCACGCTTTCAAGAAGGTCGCACCCCGGTCTCGAAGAAGCCTCAGACCGCCTCACCCGATCACCGCGATCGGGCTGGCGCGATTCTGCATCTGCAGCGCACGGCTGGGAACGCCGCCGTAGCCACGATGTTCGCGCTGCAGCGTGACACGCCGGTGCCGCCGGCACAGCAGGCTGACGTCGCCTCGAGCCCAGACAAGATGGTCCCGACCATCGTGCGCTCGATCCTCCTCCTGGTCGACGTCGCCACCCTCGACCTCGAGCCGATCCTTCGACCGATCGGCGCCGACCTGACCAGCGTGGTCATCACGAATCTCATTGCCAATGGCTATCGCGATGAGTCGAAGCTCACTGACATCGCCTTCTGGATCCATCACCCCGATTTGAGCGGGAAGAAGTTGGATCCCGGCATGCCCGGGTACCCGGTCCTCAGCAATGAGTGGCGTGACCTACGCGCCACCGTGGTCCGCCCCGCGTTGTCAGCGCCGAAAACCGCGACTGCTCCAGCACACGCGCCCGCGGCAGCACCGAAAGCTCCTGAACCAAGCCCTGCTCCGGGACAGCCGGCTGGCTCGCCGGCCGCGGTTGGCGACGACTTCGTCAAGGACTGGGCCCGGTCGACGCTCGAGCTGCTTCCCGCATCGAAGCGGGAACAGTTCGAGTCGGTTACCTGGGGACCTCTCGATTTTCCCGGGACGAAGGTCTACCTCAAGCAGCTGAAGCCCGCCGAGATCGAGTGGTATCGCACCCAATCGAGCGTGACCCAGGAAAGCGACAAGGCCGGCGACTACTTCACCGGCGTAAACCAGGCACTGGCTGGCAAGCTCTTCCTCGAGCTGTCGTATGTGCGGCCGGGAGGCGGCGAGCGGCGAGTCAACATCACGCAGAACGCCGTCATTCCCCAGGACGCCTTCAATAAGAGCGCAGGGGACAAAACAGCGTTCTACGACTACGTGGTCGCAGAGCTGAGGGACATCCCGGGTCAAGAGGACTTCAAGCTGAATCGCGAGGCGGCCGAAAAGTTTGCGGAGATGCGTACCGCGGCGAAAGCCGCCGGCGTGCCGATCATCGCCATGAGCACCTGGCGGACCCTCGAACATGAAGAAGCCGCGGCAAAGGCCGCCGGCAATCCAAATGCGGTCGGCGGGATTTCACATCTGATCGGCCTCGCCGCGGATGTCAAGCTCCACGTGAACGCGAAAACGGACCCGGGGAAGTTCGGTGAAGCCAGCACGATGATGCCGCGAATGATGGACATGCTGAAATCGCCGGTCCACAAATGGATCTTCAAGAACGGCGCCAGCTACGGCTTCTACCAGTACCGCCAGGAACCGTGGCACTGGGAATACAACCCGCCCGGTTTCCGCGAGCGGTTCTACGCCAATGCGCCCGATCTCTTGGAGAAGGCGCAGGAAGCCCTTGACGCGGCCAAGCCAAAGCCAAAAAAGAAGTAGCGGGCACTGGGGACGCATCGAGCGCATACTGGCCGGCTGCGTCGGCGAGCTCGCGGGTTGCAGGAGGGCAAAAGTCCGTCCGCTCTCTGGCGGGCTTGCTTTACCCCTGATAGGTTCAGAGTCGCTGCGTCTGCGGAGGGCATTCGGCCACACGCGTATAAAACGCACATATATAAGGTTGCGATCGGCGATCCAATTTAGCTCTCGAGGTGAGCCCGCTCGACCCAGATCTCCAGCCGCGTGGATAACTCAATTCAGAATCGAACGTCGGTTTGGACAAATTTGCGCAGTGATGAGGCCGCTGATCGCTACGGAACTTGTCCACACCGTCAATTGCTAACTCAGATCGGGGCGGCAGAGCTGTAGTGTGCACGAATTTGGGTCGAGGAGGAACACCATGGCTTCGTCGATCGACGCGGTGATGACGCAAGCCGGTCGCGGGATTCCAAACTGGTCGAGCGTTTCCCAGCCGACGGAGGCGGCGGCCACCCCCAAGCTACGGCCCGGCGCCGAGCCGGATCCGAATATGCTTCGGTTCGAGATACGCCTCCAACCCCTCAGGTCCCATCTCGCGGCCGATCCCGCTCTCTTTCCAACCGCCGAAAGGGGATGCCAGCTCGGTGACGTCGTTGACGTTGATGCCGACGCCACCAAACTCCAGCTGCTCGGCGATCAGGAGCGCCTGCCCGAGGTCCTTGCCGAAAACATAGGCGACGAGTCCGTACTCCGTGCTGTTCGCGCGCAGGACGACCTCGTCGAGCGAGGCGAAGCTGGCGATTGGCGCCACCGGCCCGAACGTCTCCTCGCGCATGGTGCGCGCCTCGTCCGGCACGTCGGCGAGCACGGTCGGCTGGTAGAAATGCCCCTTTACGAAGCGGTCGCCTTCCGGCCGAGCGCCGCCCCACAGGAGGCGCGCCCCACGGCCGACCGCGTCCTCGACATGCGCTTCGGTCCGCGCAACCTGCTTTTCGTTGATCATCGGACCGTATTCGACGCCGGGCTCGAGCCCCGGACCCAGCTTTAGCCGGGTCGTCGCGTCGACGAAGCGCTCCTGGAACTCGTCGGCGAGCGGGCGCGCAACGTACAGCCGGTTCACGGCATTGCAGATCTGGCCCATGTTGGAAAACGATCGCCGCACCGCCGCCGGGATGGTGGCATCGAGGTCGGCGTCGTCGAGGATGATCATCGGCGTGTGCCCGCCAAGCTCCAGGTTGAGGCGCTTCACGTGGGACGAGGCGAGCGCCATGATCCGCCGGCCGCTCGCCGTCGAGCCGGTGAAAGCGATCATTCGCGAGCGCGGGTCGGTGACGAGCGTCTCGCCCAGCGTCGCGACCGGTCCGACGACGTAGTTCAGCACGCCGTCCGGCAACCCGGCGTCCAGGAAACACTGGATCGCTGCGGCGGTCGCCAGCGGCGTTTCCGGTGCGGGCTTGACGACCACCGTACATCCGGCGGCGAGTGCGGGCGCGGCCTTCCAGCTGAAGAGATCAACCGGGAAATTCCAGGGGACGATGGCCACGACGACCCCGAGCGGCTGCCGTATCACCAGGCTTCGCATCTCCGGACGTGACGCCGGGCGCCATTCATCGGCGCGGTGTTTCGCGACCTCGGCGTAGTAGCTGAAGACGTCGGCCGTGAAGCGGAGCTCCTTGCGGCTATCCGGCAGCGGTTTGCCCTGCTCGCGCGTCAGCGCGATGGCGATCGACTCGAGGCGCTCGCGCAGCAGGTTGGCACCGCGTTCCAGGATGCTGGCGCGTTCGGCGACCGGTGTCCGTGACCAGCTGGTGAAGGCTTGCGTCGCCGCGACCAGCGCGCGGTCGGCGTCCCGCGCATCGCCAAACGCGGTGTCGCCGACGACCTCGCCGATCGCCGGATCGAGGATCTCGCGGCGTTCACCGCTGACCGCCTCGACCCATCGACCACCGATCAGGAAGTCGGCGCGGAGCCGTGGCAAGGTCGCCTTCGGTTGGGTACTCATCGCGAGGCGATCCGGCGCCAGAGCTCGGCGTAGCCCGCATCGTTCTGGGCCCGTGCCGATTTTTCGCGCGGGAGGTTCAGGTTCACTTCGACGTGCGGTGGTGTGCCGCGCTCCACGAGGATGCGCGCCGTCTCGGCGATCATGGCGTCGACCACTGTCATCACCAGCATCGAGGAGACCGCGGCCACCGGATCTTCCAGTCCGTCGAGTCGCACGCATGCGTCGCCGAGCGGCGCACCCGTGTCGATTACGACGTCAGCCACTTCGTAGAGCTTCTTGCCCGAGGAATGCCGCGAGGCCGTGGCTTGTGAGTGTGGGCGCGATGTTACGCCGACCAGCGTCATTCCCTTCTCCTTCGCCATCAGGGCCATGTCGAGGACGACCGGATTGATGCCGGAATGGCTGAACAGGACCAGCGTGTCGGCCGGGTCCAGGCGATGCGCCTCCAGGATGGCCCGGCCGTATCCCTCCTGGCGGTGAAGGAAGCGGTACTGCGGAACGCCCATGTCACCGTACACATGGTGGAGGAGCGTGATCGGCAGCTCGGCGATCGGATGGAACCCGACCAGGCTGCCGCTGCGCGGAAACGCTTCGAGTGCGGGAAAGCTGCCGTGGCCGGTCCCGAACAGGTGCACCAGCTTGCCGGCCCCGATGCTGGAGGCGCAGTTGTCGGCGGCACGGCCGATCGCCGCTTGCTGCGTGTCCTGCAATTGCGTGAGTAATCGCCCCGCGACGCGGAAGTAATCGATCATGCGGCAGGCCTCCGGTCGTTCGGGTCGGGGATCGCGATCAGGGAACGCAACGCCGCGTCCACCAGCTGCGCCTCGCCCGCATGTCGGGACTCGTCATCGAGCAGCGCCCGCCCTGGTCCGTCGACGCTGACCAGGCACAGCGATCCGGCACGGACCCCGAGCAGCGAGGCAACGACGAAGAGGGTCGCCGTTTCCATGTCCGCGGCAAGCACACCGACCTTGCGAAATTCGTCGTGGCGCCGCCTCACCGAATCGCTGCGTGCGTCCGACGGCGCCAGCATCTCGGTGTAGAAGCCGTCGGCGGTGGCAAGAATGCCGACAGTGTGCGGCAGGCGGCTTTTGTCGAGCACGTTGGTGACCGCATTGACGGCGAGCGGGTCGGCGGCCGCCGGATATCCCAATGGCGCGTAGGTCAGTGACGTTCCATCGGCCCGAAGGGCAGCATGCGCCACGATAAAGGTGCCCAGGGGGAGGCGGTCGGGCGCGAGGCTCATAGCCGTCCCGGCTCGCAGGACGACGCGTACCCCGATCACGGCCAGCTCCTCGAGCAGCACGGCGGCGATCGGCGCGCCCATCCCAAAGGCCGCGACCGTCACCGGGACACCGTCGAAGGTACCGCCCATCGTACGGAGGCCTCGCTTGTCGCTCAACACTCGCGCCCCCTCCAGGCGCTCGCCGAACATGTCGACCCGCGCTCGATCGCCGACCAGGATGCAGCGAGGGGCGACGTCACCCTCCTTGAGGCCGAGGTACCAGGCGCCGGCCGGAGCCGGTCGGGTCTTGACGCGGATCACGATAGTTCCCTCCTGACTTGAGTGGTCATCGCCGCGGCGGACCGTCGCTGAAGAAAGGTCGAGGCGTACGCGGTCGCGCGGCCGGCAGCATGTGACGGTGTCTCGCCTCGGATGGTCGCCGAAAGGAAGGCCGCGAAGAAAGCATCGCCGACACCGGTCGGGTCCTCGACCTCGATGGGAGTGGCGGGGATGGCGGCGTCGCCCTCGGCCCAGATCACCCGGCACCCCGCCCGGCCGTCGGTCATGACGCGCACGGCGCGAGTCGCGCGTTGCAACGCGGTCAGCTGGTCCTCGGCGGAGGCACCCTCCGCCAGGTCAAGCGCCTCGGCCAGGAACGCGACCTCATCCCGGTTGAAGACCAGCAGCTGCGCCTCCTCGATGATGCGCCGCCGCAAGGGGATGGGGTAATGGCTCGGATCGGCCTTGACAGCCCAGGCGACCGCCGTCGTCTGCCGCCGGGCATTGAGTAGCGCCTGCGTCATCCCGGCCGGGCCGGCGGTGAGCACCAGCCAGCGTGCGTCGCCGAGTCGGTCACGACCGGAGGCCGGCAACGTAAGGCTGCCCGACCCGCTCGGATGATGCAGGCAGGTGGCGCTGCCGTTGCCGTCGTAGAGCATGAGCGCCCGCGCCGACGACTGCCCCGCCCCGACCTCGATGCCGGTGACATCGACGCCAGCCGCGCGCAGCCGCGCAAGGTAGTCGCGCCCGTAGCGATCGTCGCCGAGCCAGCTCACCAGCGCGACCTTGTGGCCGAGTTCGGCCAGTGCGAGCGCGACCCCGGGCGCGCAGCCGCCGAAACGGCCCTCGGGTTCGACCGCACCCAGCAATTTCGAGGTCCGTCCCGGCGCGGGCGGCACGCTCACCTGCCAGGCAAAAGTGATGGCGGCGTCACCCGCGACGACTGCGTCCAGCTCAGGCACGTGGGCCCTCATTTTCTCCCCGCTTTTCCACGCCGGAGCGCGGCCCCTCATTGCGCAGCCAGCCGACGGCGACATCGAGATCGACAACGTCGCCGATGTAGCGCTGGATATCCTCGAGCGACGCCTCGTGCAGGTGGAGCCGGTTCGAGCTTACCGCGCCTCGAGCGATGGTCGGCCGGAAGCCGTAGGCGAACGCGTCCTGGACGCTCGCCCGAATGCAGACGTTGGTCTTGACGCCGGCGATAATAACGCGCTCGACGCCCTGCTCCTGCAACAGGAGGGCCAGGTCGGTCGCGAAGAAGGCGGAAAAGCGACGCTTGTGGATCACGACCTCGCCCGGCAGCTCCTCGAACCCAGGGTACGGCTCCTGGTCGCGGTCACCGAGGTAACTATGTTCCGGCAGCTTGGGCCGCTCGTAATCGTGAAAGCCGCGCCGGTGGGCTTCCCGGGCGTGAACGACGAGGCGCCCACCGGACCGAGCCGCGTCGAGCAGCTGGTGCAGCGGACCGAGGTTCTCCAGCGCGCCCGGGTAGTGAAACGGACCGTCGGTGTCGAAGAACGACCGGTTGACGTCAACCAACAGCAGAGCGAGACGATGCCGGGGATTGCGGGTACGCTGCGCCGCCACTAGCGCACCACTGCGGTTCGCAGCGACGCGGCAGCGGCCCGGCCGCGCTCCCGAAGCCGTAACTCGCGTCGCACCGCGACCAACGTCAGGCTGATCACGACGACAAGGTAGGGCAGCATCTGGACCAGTTGCGATGGAATCCCCGAGGTGCCCAGCCGGAAGCCGGCCGCCTCGAAGACGCCGAAGATGACCGCGCCGAGCGCCGTCAGCCCCGGCCGGGCGTCGCCGAAATAAAAGGCGGCAAGCGCGATGAAGCCGCGGCCGCCCGTCATCGTCTTGTTGAACAAGGTCACCACGCCCAACGAAAGCTGCGCGCCGGCCAGCCCTGCGAAGGCGCCGGCGAGCACCGTCGAAAAGTCGCGAAGCCGCAGTGTCGGCACGCCGGCGGCACGGGCGGCCTCTTCGTTGGCGCCGGTCGCCCGCAACTGGATGCCGAGCGGCGTTCGGTAAAGGAAGAGCGAGACCAGCGGGACGCTCAACCAGCTCAGGTAGGTCACCACGTCGTGGCCCGAGACGATGGGCCCAAGGCCGGGGATCTGCTCGAGGAGCGGGATGTGCAGCTTCGGAAGGCCGACAAGACCCGCCGGCAGCAAGGTCCCCTCGATTTTGAAAACGGTCGGTAGCAGGTAGCCGAAGAAGCCGAGCACGAGCAGGTTGAGTCCCAACCCGGCAACGATCTCGTTGGCGCCGAGTCGCGTGATCGACCAGGAGAACAGGAGTCCGAGAAGCGCGCCGCTCGCGGTCGCCGCCAGCAGACCGAGGAAGGGGTTGCCGGTCTGGGCGCTGACGATCACGGCGGTAAAGGCGCCCACCAGCATCATCGGCTCCAGGCCGATGTTGACGATCCCGCCCTGCCGGTTGATGAGACCGCCCATCGACGCCAGGAGGATCGAGGTCGTCGAGGGCGCGGCCGCCGCCAGGACGCCGAGGATCGCGTCAGGCATGGCGGAGCCACCGTTTCACGAAGGGGAGACGGCTGAGCTCGATCACGGCAAAGATCATCACGGTTCCCTGGAGGATGTTGATCAGGTCGAGCGGGACGTCACTGAAGAGCTGAATCATCGCGCCGCCGCTGCTCAGGGCACCGAAGAACAGCGCCGCGAGCACGATGCCGATGGGGTGACCCCGGCCCAACAGGGCCACGGCGATCCCGGTGAATCCGTAGCCCGGAGAGAAATGGTCGATGAAGCGGTAATTGACGCCGAGAATCTGGAAGCCGCCGGCCACGCCGCCGAGGACGCCGGAGATGGCGAAGGCGATGAGGACCGCGCCGGCGAGGTCGATGCCGACCGCCCGCGCGAACCTCGGGTTGAGGCCCGTCATTCGGAGCTCGTAGCCGATCCGCGTGCGACTGAAAAAGTAGGCATAGAGCCCGGTGACGAGGAGGGCGACGAGGAAGGCGATTGTCAGCTGGCTCGGCGGCAGAAGCGAGCCGAGCCTGGCTTGCTTCGCGATCAGCGGGCTCATCGAGTTGGCGATATCCGGCGCCAGGAAGTAGTAATTGACCAGCCAGCTGGTCAGCAGGATGGCGACGTAATTGAGCATGAGGGTGGTCACGACCTCATCGACCCGCCAGCGGGCTCG
>Ga0070697_100000021_pt1 | contig 138216 bp, 85 predicted proteins | sample KBSK1501metaG_FD_65475 | JGI IMG/M metagenome (GOLD analysis project Ga0070697, IMG submission 65475) | Corn, switchgrass and miscanthus rhizosphere microbial communities from Kellogg Biological Station, Michigan, USA - KBS K1-50-1 metaG | ecosystem: Host-associated > Plants > Roots >...
AAAGCGGCACCCAGAGTTCACGGTTAAGTCCGGCTTCAGTGCCAATGAAACTTTTTGGCGTGACGCCGACCACGGTGAAGCCGAGACCGTTTATGGGGATCTGCCGGCCAATGATGCTCGCGTCCGAATCAAAGCGCGTACGCCAGAGGTGTTCGCTGAGGACAACGACAGGCGTTGGAATCTGTCCCTCCGCCTTGTCGAAAGTGCGTCCCTTGAAGGCGCCGACGCCGAGCACGTCGAAGTAGTTCCCAGTGACGTACTCGCCCTTGACGATTTCCGGTTCGTCGTTCGTCGAGAGACTGAATTCGCTCGTACCGGTCGCGGCTGCCATCCCGTCGAAACTTTTTGTCTGGGCAGCGTAGTCGACATAATCCGGGTAGGAGATAGGCGCGCGTAACCACATGATGCGCTCCTGCTCTTTAACCATTGGCACGGGTCGAATCAGAAGGACATTCACGACGCTGAAGATCGCCGTGTTGAGTCCGATACCGAGCGCCAGCGACACCACTGCCACGAGAGTGAAAGCGGGCGACTTCCAAAGCATCCGCAATCCGAAACGCAAGTCCTGCAATAGTGTCTTCATCAGCTACCTACCGGCTTTTTTTCAAGAGAAACAACTACTTTGGAGCGCGGTGACCTGTCACCGCTTTCATCTTGGGCTGCGTGACGCCCAAGACTTTCGTCGCTTTTAGGTCAACGGTGGTCGCGACAGGTCGCGACCGGCGAAAGCGGTGACAGGTCACCGCACTCCAGAGGTTATTCGTAGCGCAAGGCCACTAACGGATCGACTTTCGTTGCGCGTCGCGCCGGGATGAAACACGCGATTAACGCGACAGCTAAAAGACAGAGCGTCACGCTAACGAACGTAGCCACATCCGTGGGCGTGACACCGAATAACAGATTCACCAGTAAACGCGTGAGCGCAAACGCGCCCAGCAGACCTGCTGCCACTCCAATCAGCGCGAGCGCCATGCCCTGCCGTACTACCAACTTGATCACGTCGCCACGTTGCGCACCCAGGGCCATTCGTAAGCCAACTTCGTGCGTGCGTTGAGCCACTGAATACGAGATCACTCCATACAACCCAACCGCAGCCAGAACCAGCGCCAGGCCCGCGAACAGGCCGATCAATTGCAGATTGAAACGCGGCTGCCAGAGCGTGTCAGTAACAACCTGGTCCATGCTGACCACGTTGGAGACTGGCACGGTGCGGTCCAGCCCTCTGATCGTTTCTTGTACGGCGTTTGCCAAACTCCGCGGCGCTACTGTCGTCCGAATTACCACACTCATTGACGTGAACTGCCTCGCCGTGCCTGCGAAGAAAACATCGCTCTGTTGGAAGGGCACATAGATTTCATCCGAGGGTGCATCCATCCAACTCTCCTGTTTGACGTCCTTCACGACGCCGACCACGGTCAGCCAATGCGGCGACTTTTCACTGTCATGCGGATCGTCGAGGGTGACGCGTTTGCCGACTGGATCTTCCGCGGGCCAGTAATGCCTCGCCAGGGTCTCATTGAGAATAACAACGCCAGGCGCATCGACTGTGTCCCGATCGGTGAAGTCGCGACCGCTGCGAAAAGCAACGCCCATGGTCCGAAAATAATCCGGGCGGCTGACTCGGTAAGCGACCTCGATGCCCTGCCCCGGTGGTGGCTGCGGACGACCTTCAATGGCCAGCGCTGTTCCCCACCTGTCACCTGCCAGCGGTAGATGATTGATGGCACTCACCGACTCAACCCCTGGCAGGGTGGTTAAGCGATCTGTCAATTGCCTATAGAAAATCTCTCGCGTTGGCCCGACGTACTGCGAAGCGCCCGCTAATGAGGTTGTCATCGTCAACACGTTGCTCGGGTTGAATCCCGGATCAACTGCTTGCAGCTTTAGAAAGCTGTTCATCAACAGGCCCGCACCAACCAGCAGCATGAGCGCCAGCGCGAGTTCAGCCACGACCAGCGTTTCGCGCAGGCGACGGCGTCCGCCCGTCGTCCCACGTCCGCTCTCTTTTAGCACTTGATTCAGATCAGGCTTGGAAGCAATCAGCGCCGGAACCAGTCCGAAGAGCACCGTAGTTACCAGGGAAATCGAGAACGTGAAGAGCAGCGCCAGGCCATCGAGTTTTATTTCGTTCAGGCGTGGCAGCCTGACGCTGAAGCTGGTGCTGTTTCCGGCCAACAGAGTCGTCAACCAATCTACGGACCAAACGGCCAGCAGAATGCCGACGGTGGCGCCGCACAACGAGAGCAGTAAACTCTCGGTCAACAACTGCCGGAGCAGGCGCCAGCGACCGGCACCCAATGCGACGCGCACCGCTGTTTCTTTTTGTCGACGGGCAGCACGCGCCAGTAACAGACAGGCGACGTTCGCGCACGCAATCAATAAGACCAGGCCGACTGTGACCGACAAGGCCAGCAGTGCCGGACGCACGTTGCCAACCACCTTTTCGTTTAGGGGATCAACCCGAATAGCGAGGCCGGTATTGACCTCAGCGTAAGTCTGGGCGAGTTGTTTGTTCAGCGCATCTACTTCGCCTTGCGCCTGGCTGCGGCTGACGTCTGGTTTGAGTCTTCCAAACACGCGCAACGAATTGGCGCCACGGTTTGTCGCTCTCGAGACGAGGTCAAGAGGTGCCCACATCTCAGCTCGCGTCGACCAGAAAGGAGGGAATTGAAACTGCGACGGCATCACGCCGACCACCGTGTAACTTTCGCCACTGAGCGTGACCTGTCGACCGACTATTTGCTGATCACCACCGAAGCTGCGTTGCCAGAGCTTGTAGCTCAGAACCAAAACGTGATCTTTGCCTGGTTCGTAATCTTCGGCTTGGAGCGTACGGCCTAACATCGGCTGCACGCCAAGCAACTGAAACAAGCCTTCACCCATCCGCAGTCCGGAAAGCGATTCTGGCCGGTCATTGTTCGCAAGCGTTCCACCCCAGGCCTCCGCCGCCGCCAACTGTGCGAAGCTTTGAGTATTGGAGCGGAAGTCCAGAAAGTTAGCTGGCGAAACCGGTCCCCGCCCGTGGTTCAAGAGCGTCACGATCTGTTGCGGCTCCTCGTACCTAAGCGGCCGCAGCAGAACTCCGTTGACGACGCTGAAAATTGCCGTGGTCGCGCCTATACCGAGCGCCAGCGTGACAACCGCAATCAAAGTAAACCCGGGTTGCTTAAGCAACATTCGCGCGCTGTAGCGCAGGTCTTGCCACAGAGTGTTCATCTTCTTTCCCTATCCGTGCTCGATCGCTTCAAAGTTTCTTTACTCGTATCGCAGTGCCATTAACGGATCGACCTTCGTTGCGCGTCGCGCCGGGACGTAACAGGCAACCAACGCCACCAGTGTCAGCAAGACCGTGATCGCGACGAAGGTCAGCGGGTCAGTCACGCTAACTCCGAAGATGAGGGTTCGAAGCAATCGCGTCAGCGCAAACGACGCCGCTAAACCAACCGCTACTCCCACCGAAATCAGCAACATTCCCTGCCTGATGATCATCCTCAATACGTCGCCAACCTGGGCCCCCAACGCCATGCGAATACCAAATTCATGGGTGCGTTGCGCGACGCTGTAAGCAGTGACGCCGTAAATCCCGGCAGCCGACAGCAGTAACGCAATCCCACTAAAGAGACCCAAAAGGAACAGGTTGAAGCGCGGTTGGGTCACCGCAGCGCTCACAATGTGATCCATGGTCTTGATGTCTGACACTGCCGCGGACTTGTCCACTTCGGCTGCGTCCTGACGGATGGCGCCAGCCACAGCAGTCGGCTCAACCGTCGAGCGAATCACTACGAACATACTTCCAAACGAGTCTTGCAGAGCTGAAAGGTAAAACTCCGGCGCCGCGGGTTCACGCAGTTCCAGACTTCTGACATTGGCCGCTACGCCCACAATCTCAAACCAGACGGGCTGCCCTTGCTGGTTCGTATTGCCGAGATTGATTCTTTTGCCGATTGGGTTGTCGTTGGGAAAGTCGCGTTGGGCGAGCGCCTGATTCACGACCATCACCAGTGGCGCAGTTTCAGTGTCGCGATCGGTAAAGGCGCGCCCTTGCACGATGGGGATGTTCATCGCGCGAAAATAATCCGTGCTTACAGTGCGATAGTTTCCACCGGGCCACTTGTCGGTTGTAAGCGGTGGTCGGCCTTCAATTCGGAAGCCGGCTGTTGGGCCTTTATCGAGAGGAAGGGTATTTATCGCTCCAACGACGGCGACACCCGGAGTAGCGCTGATGCGTTGGATAGTCTTGTCGTAGAAAGATATGTAATCAGCATCGGTTCGATAGTTGGCTCCCGCGGGCGTAAGCCGGGCGGTCAAGACCTGCTGCGGAGTAAAACCAGTGTTCACTGCCTGCAACTGCAGAAAACTGCGGAACAACAAGCCGGCTCCTACCAACAACACCACTGACAGCGCAACCTCGGCGACGATAAGCAAATTGCGCAAACGATTGTGACGCCGGCTGCCTGAGACACCGCGGCCCATCTCTTTCAGTGAATCCTGAACGTCGGTCTTTGAGAGTTGTAGTGACGGAGCGAATCCGAAAAGGATTCCGGTAACAACCGACGCCACCAGGGTAAACCCCAGCACGCGCCAGTCGAGCCTGATTTCGCCCAGGCGAGGAAAGTCCTGCGGCAACAGCCTGGTCATCAAAGCGACGCCCCACAGCGCGAGCAGGAATCCTAACGCCCCTCCGATGAGCGCCAGGATTACGCTTTCGGTAAGTAGTTGTCGTATCAGCCGCAATCGTGAGGCGCCGAGCGCCGTCCTGATGGCTAATTCTTTCTGACGCGCTGCGGCACTCGCGAGCAGCAGGTTTGCTACATTGGCGCAGGCGATCAAGAGGACGAATCCCACCGCACCGAATAAGAGCAACAGCATCGGGCCAGTCCCTCCTACCAGATGCGTGTGCAGGGAAACAACGCGATTGAAGCGGCGATTGTTAGTGTCAGGATATTGCTGACGCAGTCGCGTAGTTATTGTTTCCATTTCGCTCGCCGCCTGTGGTAAGCCGACACCTGGTTTCAGCAGAGCTACGGCCGCAAGCATTCCGTAACCGCGAACCTGCGTAGGGTCCATTCGTTCATTCATTACCGGCGCGAGTCTAAAAGGCGGCACCCACACGTCAGTCTTGTCGGGATATTGAAAACCGGCGGGCGCAATACCAACGACGGTATACGTGGCGCCATCAAGCGTGATCGGTTTTCCAACCAGTGTGGCGTCACCACCAAAACGTCTTTGCCAGAGTCCATGACTGATGACGACGACCGGAGCATGACCGGCCTGTTCATCAGCTGGAATAAACAACCGTCCTTGTTGTGGTTCTACTCCGAAGACCGAAAAGAAGTTGGCAGAAGTCATCGCGAAATCGACTCGCTCGGCCGTGTCGGCCAGCGCGAGATTGGCAGGTCGCGTGAGGATTGCGGCTATTTGCTCAAAGACTGTGTTCTGCTCGCGCCAATCCAGAAAGTTGGCCGGAGTAACCTGGACTCGTTTGCCGTCCGCGGTGAGTTCCTGAATGGCTACGAGGCGATTAGCTTGCCTATAAGGCAGAGGACGAAGCAGGACGGTATTAACCACACTGAAGATTGCCGAACTGGCGCCAATGCCAAGTGCGAGCGTGACGACAACGATCGCTGTGAATCCGGGATGCTTGAGCAAACTGCGCACACCGTAGCGGATGTCTTTTAGTAATCCTTCCATCAAGGCCTCCCTATCCCAGCGACAACTCTTGGAGTGCGGTGACTTGTCACCGCTTTGGTCCTGGGCGGCTTGACGCCCAGATCTTTCAGTAATTGTCAGTCCGACGGTGGTCGCGACAGGTCGCGACTGACGAAAGCGGTGACAGGTCACCGCACTCCAAAAATCATTCATCTCTCAGCGCTACCAACGGATCGACTTTTGTCGCGCGCCGAGCCGGGACATAACTTGCCACCAACGCGACGATGACGAGGGTTGTCGCGACGGCAACAAACGTAACCTTGTCTGTCGGCGTTACGTGAAACAGCAGGTTCTCAAGAAAACGAGTCAATGCGAACGCGCCGCCCAGGCCGATCACCACCCCGATAAGAGTCAGTTTCATGCCGTTGCTGACAACCAACTTCAGGACGTCAGCCGTCCTGGCGCCCAGGGCCATGCGGATTCCAATTTCCTGCGTACGTTGCGACACTGCGTAGGACATCACGCCATAAATTCCCACCGACGCTAACAGCAAGGCGCAAAGCGCAAAGACCGCCAGGATGTAAGTCATCAGCCTTTTGGGCGAGACTCTTTCGTAGATCATCTGGCTAATGGTCTTGATGTTGGAGACTGGCAAAGCTGCATCCAGCGCATTGACCTCGTTGCGAACGCCTGAGACCATCCGAGTCGGATCTTGCGTTCCGCGGATGATGAGACTCATTGTTAGATATGGATTCTGCGAATAGGGTAAATAAGCAGCAGGATCGGGCGCCTCATCAAGATCATCGTTCTTTACGTCAGCAACCACCCCGACAATTTCACTAATCTCTTTTGGATCGCCGTCGAGTTCCAGTCGCTGCCCGATCGCCTGCCGTCCGGGCAGGAACTTTCTGGAGAACTCTTCGTTGACCAGGATTACGCGAGCCGCGTTCGCATCATCTTGTGCTGTAAACAAACGGCCGCGACGCAAGGAAGTGCCGATGGCGTCAAAGTAACCAGGCGTAGTTGCGCGTATTTCAACGTATGGTTCCTCGCCTTTCGCGGAGGGTGGCTGGCCTACGATTTGGAAATTTCTGCTGGTATACGACGAGCTGAATGGGACGATATTGATAATGCCGGCGTTCATCACACCAGGCATCGTCTCTACACGACCCAGAAGCTGTTGATAGAAGTTACGCCGCTTATCTTTGTCCTCGTAACTATCGCGCGATAACGAAATCTGCATTGCAATCACGTTCTCGGGGTTAATGCCCAGGTCGGCGCGCTGCATCGCTACAAAACTTCGCACCATCAAGCCGGCGCCGATGAGCAGTACCAGCGACAGGGCGACTTCTGATACAACGAGCGTGCTTCGCAGCCGGCTGTGCCCGCCTCTGCCGGCGTCGCCTCTGCCACCGGCCTTAAGTGCCTCATTCAAATTCGTTCGCGTTGAGTGCCAGATGGGCGCCAAACCTGCAACTATGCCGGCCAACATCGAGACAGCGAAAGTAAAAAGCAAAACGTTGAGGTTGAGGCCCAGACGATTCCAACCGGGAATAAATTTTGAATAGTCTGCAGGGATGCCGCGCGCCAGGGCCTCGATCGCCCATACTGAAACAAACAAGCCCAGCGCGCCGCCGAGTATTCCCAGGATCGCGCTTTCAGTTAGCCCCTGCCGGATCAGACGGGCGCGGCTCGCTCCGAGGGCCAGTCGCACCGCAGTCTCGCGCTGTCTTGCAACCGCGCGCACCAGCAGCAGATTCGCGACATTGGCACAGGCGATGAGGAGCACAAACACGACCGCACCCATGAGAATTGGCACGCCAGTACGCGCGCCTCTCACGGCGTCATCCGTAAGTGTCACGACGCCAACGTCGCGACCACTATTAGTTTCGGGAGATTGTTCCTGCGCCCGTTTAGCAACCGCATGCAGCTCAGCCTGCGCCTGACCAATCGTGGCCCCCGGCTTCAGCAGACCGATAATTCTGAGGTAGTGGCTCTGTCGATCGTGTTGCTCCTCTCGATCGAAGACGAGCGGTGTCCACATCAAGCCGGCGTTGTAGGGATAGCTGAAGTCTGGCGGCATCACGCCGACTACTGTGAAGGGTTTGCGGTTTAGCGTAATCGTCTGGCCGACGATCTTCGGATCACCTCCAAAACGTTCCTGCCAGAAACTGTTTTTGAGTACTACTACCTGTTCGCGTCCGGGTTCACTTTCTTCCGGTAAGAACGTACGTCCCTGGGCAGCCTTCACGCCAAGCGCCTCGAAGAACCCCTGCGTCACACCGTATCCTGGAAAACGTTCCGGGTGTGCGCCGTCGGAGAGGTCGAAGGAAAGCTGGTCAATGGCGACTAGTTGCTCGCACGTTTGATTTTGTTCCCGCCAATCGGTGAAGTTTCCCGGGGCCACCGAACCGCGCACGGTGCCGACTGCCGGATTCTGTTCCCACAAGACAAGGAGTCGCTCCTGATTGGGAAAGGAGAAAGGATGGAGGAGTAGAGCATCAACACTGCTGAAGATCGTAGTGTTTGCGGCGATGCCGACAGCGAGCGTGGCCACTACGACCGCCGTGAACCCCGGATGCTTGAGTAAACTGCGGATACTGTAACGGATGTCCTTTAGGAATGTTTGCATAAAAGGCTCCTGTCCCAGCGACCATTCCTTATTCAAAACTCCAGATCTCAGATCTCAAATTTGAGATCTGAAATCTGCCGTTTTAACAGACTTCGAAATCCATAACGGACGTCTTTTGAAAGAGTGTCCATCGCTGTCCCTCCTTCGAAACGTGAACGCTACCTACAGGTCGGCCTTAAGAGCCGTTCAATTGCACTGTCGGAAACGGGGAGAACTCAGTTATTCGCTATCCAGCCATCCTCCAGGCGCACGATCCGATTGCCATAGGCTGCATTGGTTTCGGAGTGCGTGACTTGAACGATGGTGGTGCCCTCATCATTAAGCCGCTTGAACATGTCCATGATCTCTTTGCCCTGGCTGGAATGGAGATTTCCGGTAGGTTCGTCGGCGAGAATGATGCGCGGATTGGCGACTACTGCGCGCGCGATGCCGACAAGTTGTTGTTGACCGCCGGAGAGTTGGCTGGGAAAGAGGTCCTTCTTGCCTACGATCTGAAATTTATCGAGCGTATCGCAGACAATCGATTGCCGCTCTTTCTTGTTAACGTCGCGATAGGAGAGCGGCAATTCGAGATTTTCGAAGACTGTTTGATCGTCGAGCAGGTGATAACTCTGAAAGACGAAGCCGATGTTGCTGTTGCGCAAGGCCGCCCGCTTTTTGGTGTCCAACTTATGCACGGCCACATCGTCAAAGAAGTATTCCCCGGCCCATGACTGATCGTGCATGCCGAGGATGTGCAGCAATGTCGATTTGCCCGCGCCTGACGGCCCCATGATCGAAACAAACTCACCCGGCTTTATGTCAAAGTCGATGCGACGAAGGACATACGTCTTCGCCGGGCCATATGAGAAAGCTTTTTCTACGTTTCGAAGGCTAATCATCCTATCGCTCCAAGACCGTTTTCCCTGGCTTCGCGCCGCGCGTCTTCAACTTCGCGGCGGTTGGCTCCTGCCTCTTCTTCAACGATCAGGCCGTCAAACAAGTGAACAATCCTGTCGGCGTGCTGCGCGTATCGGGCGTCGTGCGTGACCATGCAGATCGTGGCGCCGCCGCGATGTAAGTCGCGCAGGAGTTCCATGACCGCCTCGCCGTTAGTTGAATCCAGATTGCCTGTCGGCTCGTCAGCGAGCAGGATGCTAGGCTGGCCGCCCACCGCGCGGGCCACAGCAACGCGCTGCTGTTGACCGCCCGAAAGTTGACTGGGCAAGTGCTTGGCGCGATGTCCCATGCCTACGCTTTCCAGTGCGTCAGTTACGCGTTTCTTACGGTCCGCTGAGTTCATGCCCCGATAGGTGAGCGGCAATTCGACGTTCTCATAAACCGTGAGGTCACCGATCAGGTTAAAACTCTGAAAGATAAAACCCACTTCACGGTTGCGAATCCGCGCCCGTTCAGACATTGAAAGATTCTCGACGGGCTTTTCGTTAAGCACGTACTGGCCTTCGCTCGGCGTATCGAGCAAGCCGAGAATCGACAGCAACGTCGACTTACCACAACCTGATGGACCGGCGATTGAAACGTATTCGCCTTTCTGGATATCAAGCTGTATTCCGGAAAGGGCGTGTGTCTCAACTTCGTCGGTATAGAAAACCTTCTTGACGTCCGCCAGGTGGATAAGGGGATCTGATGCGCTCATTTTTGTCTCCTTGGGTTGTTTGAATCGCTACTCGTTCTTGCGGCTCAGCCGCCTTCCGTGCGGTAAGGCGGTGCCTTACCGTCAATTCAACGCACGCGGATGCGATCGTAACTATCCAACGCTGACGTGTCTGACAGGATGACCTGATCGCCTTCCTTAAGTCCGTTCACTATCTCGATTGTGCTGACTGAGCTGCGGCCCAGGGTGACGGGAGTATGTGTAGCTTCCTGTCCATCCGGACTCAGGCGAAACAGTTTGACTGTTGTTTGCCCCTGCCCAAATGCCGGACGGCCAACATATAAAACGTCACTCAAACGCTCGAGCTCGATTGTTCCATCGACGCTTAGATCAGGTCGGGCGCTTCCAGGAAGCGGACCCGTCAGTGCAACGTCAACTACAAACGTGCCCTCGCGTGCGGCTGGGTCTATGCGCATAACCTGGCCCTGGATGATGCCGTTGCGCGTATCCACAGCAACCGGCTGACCGAGCCTTACGTCCTTAATCTGAGTTTCCGCAATCTTCAATTCGGCTTTCAGCGAAGCCGGATCAGCCACGCGCGCGATGTTGACTCCCGGCGTGAGCTGCTGCCCAACCTGCACAGAAACTTCCTGCAGCACGCCGCTGGTGCCGGCGCGAACTTTTAGCAACGCCGCCTGATTTCTTTTCAGTGTCGCTAAAGCCCGCAACTGTGAAATCCGAGATTCCGAGGCGTTAATCTGCGCCTTAACTGATTTAGCGTTTACCGACAAGCGTTGTTGCTCCACCTTGAGTCTGTTTCCGAGGTCAACAACATTCATGCGCGAAATCTTGAGCAGCAAGTCGGGCACAAGGCCCTGTTTGCCGAGCACTTCGTCAGTGTCTAGCTGCAACTTCGCCTGGCTGTATTGGGAGTTAATGCTGGCAATCGTTGACTGTTGCGTCATCGATTCGCTTTCCAGACGCGTGCGCAGACTTTCTTTGTCAGCTTCGGCGGCCTTCACCTGAAAGTCCGCGTCCATGGCCTCTTGTTCCAGTTTGGGATTCGAAAGTTCGACAATTACTGTCTCAGCCCCTACTTCGACGCCCGCCTGGAGCAGAATTTTTTCCACTCTTCCCTCCGAAGGCGCTGGGACATAGCGAACTAACTGGGGAACCAGGGTGCCAATGCCGCGAACTTCGCGGAGCATCTGTCCACGCTTGACGGTATCGATGACCGCGGTGGAGCGATCGAGCGTCGGCGCAGCACGCTCGAGCCGGGATAGTCCAAAGGTTATTCCGCCAATCGCCGCCACCCCGATGACGATCAGAACTATGCTGCGAATGCGCTTCTTGAGTTTAGATTTTCCAGTACGCTTTATATCAACCATGAGGTTACTGCTTGCCTTACTGCAAACTGCGGTGCGGCCCACTTAGGAATACGTCGTTCTAAAAATACAGTTCGGCCAAGCAAGCTGTATTCAATGCCCGTGCCAGCAATATGGTTGACGTTTTGAAAGACTAATAAGTTAGCAAACCATGCGTTATCGGGCCGATCGCTGGGCTTTGATTGGAAGGTGAGACCGAAGTGGCTTGGGTTGAGGTGAGCTTAATAAAGGAGGAAACGTATCGCTATCGGGATGACTCAGTCCCATTTTTGAGAAATATCCGGAATATCGGAGGGGTGGGTTCTTATTTGGAGTTAGCGATGATGGGCCTATCAGTTTTAAAGCATTTGAGCGCTGATCCTTTAACACCAATCGACGCATAGGTCGCCAACGACGCCATGACGATGGTTGCGATATTTAGTAGCAGGCCCAGGAATCGTCGCGATGGTGAAGTTGGGTCCAAGACAGGAAAGCCAAGCACCCAGCATAGTCCAAGCCAGGCCGGAACGATCGCTACTTGCGCTGTTGCCGCTAAACCAATCATCTCGCGTCGACCGACGTCGTCGGCTGTGGCCAGGCCCGCGGCAATGCCCACAACACAGGAGATCAACACACCCGTCGCGGCGGAATTGAATTCCGAGTACCGGACGGGCGGATTATTTAGAAGACCGACTACTACACCACCGATTATCAACAGCACGATTGCGACGGAGAGCGAAAGCAGACCTTGGACTGCGAGTCGCCACTGCCGCGTCCAAAGGCCAAAGCCGATACTCAGCATCAACGGAAGCAAAGGAATGAACAACAGGCCCGCGATGATAAACAGCAACCGGTATTCAGCCAGTCCAAATGCCAGGAGCAAAGCACCAAGAAGAATTCGCCCGACAAAGCCATAAGTCACTTGGGAAAACTGCCATAGCTCTTCAAAGATATCTACCGACGGTTCTACCAACGGCCGCACCAGCTCGCTAAGTTTTTCACGCGAAACGATCGCTCGAGGTTGGCGCACAGCAATCGCGTATTTCTCCCGATTAAAGAAAGGCTTACTGGTAAATTCGTCCACAAAAGCCTTGGCGAGAGGGGTTCCAACTTCCATCTGGATCGAATCCACTTTCGTCGTCAACCCATTGGCGCTAATCCGGAGCTTTTCAGTGACCGTCACCTGTGAGATGCCAACTGCGAAAGCGATCCTGGCGACATCGCCAGCAGTGTTATGAGGTGCTGTTACGGTGATCTGTCTCATCTTCCTGTCTCACGATTTGCTCCGACTCGTTTGCTATCTCTTCATACGTTAATCTCAAACAGTCTTGTACGACTGCCATACGTTCAAGCAACGCAGCCTCGCAAATTCGCAGAGAATTTCCTCAGTTATCGATTACAACGAGGATTTGGCAACCCAGGTGCCACTAGTGCCTAATTACGTGTGTTTGCATAAACTTCCCGCCACGTTTGCATTCTCATCTGCAAATAATATCCACGCTACTTGGGCCTTTGTTGTTTCGCGCTGTTAGCTGGCCCTCCGATTGCCTCGTGATGATGCCTGCGAGCAAACGTTTGAAGCACTTAAACAAAAGGCATTACTACGAGAAAGCGGGGGGGTTTGGTTATGAGAAAAAGTATCGCGACAGTGACGGCGTTGGGAATTGGTGCGGGTTCACTCTATCTGTTGAATCGTGATCGCCGGGCGCGAAAAAAGGGTAGTAAAACAGACTCCGGCAACGGGAAACACCCAACCCCTGAGTCGCAGACCGTCGCTGATCAGGGCCCGGATCAATCTGAAGCCGTGAACATTCTGAAGCGCATTCGCGATGCAGCTTTTGAGTCCAGCGACGAAAAGCTTGCACTCGCGCTGGGTCGCCCGACTGAAGAAATCGAAACCTGGACTACTGGCGCGGGAGTGATTGATGGTGACGTCATCTTGAAAGCCAGGCAGCTGGCAGTCCTACGCGGCGTCGAGATTTAGCAGGTATGGCACAGAGTAAAGACCTGCACGGCAATGCTCCTGATGACTCCGACATTGCCTTGTTGTTGATCGATGTGATCAATGATCTGGAGTTCGAGGGCGGCCAGGAACTATTTCGAGATGCGCTGCCGGCGGCGAGAAATATCGCCCGCTTAAAAGAACGCGCCCAGCAAGCGGGCGTGCCCGTGATCTATGTGAACGACAACTTCGGCCGCTGGCGTTCAGATTTCAAGAAGATCGTTTCGCATTGCCTGAACGATCAGGTTCGGGGGCGTCCGATCGCGGAGCTGCTGGCGCCTGATGAAGAAGATTATTTTGTACTGAAGCCGAAACACTCCGGTTTCTTTTCCACTACGCTCGACCTTCTGCTGAAATACCTGGGCGTTCGCACCCTCGTGCTCACTGGTTTCGCCGGTAACAATTGCGTGCTCTTCACGGCCAACGACGCTTATTTGCGCGACTACGAATTGATAGTGCCGTCGGACTGCACCGCATCGATCAGGGCTGAGGAGAACGAATACGCGCTCAAACAAATGCAGCAGGTTCTGAAGGCCAGCATTCCATCGTAATCTAAAATCGATTTCGTTCGCGCATTCGAAGCGCATAATGCAGGCTCGGCTGGACATTAATTCCGGTCATGGCAGAAGCCGTGCCTTAGCTACCGCGTCAGGAAAGTTATTTCAGTTTCGGGAAAGCCGAGTCCCACTAGCGAAAATAATTCGGAATATCGGAGGAGTCGAGATTTTCTGGATAGTAATCGTTTAGCCTAAGCACATGATGCCAGCCACGGCGCCGGCGCGCGACGGTTCCGCGAAACTCTCGGCGGGCATTCAACCTCGGTCTTCACATCGAACACGGAATCCAGATGCGAGAGCTCTAGGACATAGCGTACCCACTTGTTGAGGTTCATCAGTTCGAAGCGAATGCCCTTTAAATTGGCCTGTTCGCGCAATTCCAGCGTTGCACCCAGACCTCCGGCGTCAACAATATTTACGCCGGCCAAGTCGAGGATCACTGCACTAACATTTGGCTCAAAGGCCACTGCATTTCTTAGGACATCCGTCTCACCGTTCACTATTTGCCCTTGCAGGTAAAAAATGACGGCCGTGCCTGAATTTATGGGTTGTACTTTCAACATGACTATCTCCCTTGGTGCAGTTCGTGCGAATTTGTTGCGACTGCCTTTGCATTTATCGTTCCCTTGTCATTGATAAGATGGTTGAGTCGCATAGATTGTTTACAAGCTGTCCAAAAACTTCCTAATGCTTCGTCCAGGAAGTGTAGCGCGGTACGCGTTGGAGGATCTGTACCAAGACCCCTGAAACGGAATCTGGTGAGATTGATCGCCAGGTTGATCGATAACTTGATAGCACTCGACGGGCGGGGAAACTTCTACGTAATGGTCGGATCGCCTTCCGGCGTTCTGATCCGATTGCAGTTAGTCGTCATTACGCCTGGGGATGATCTGCCGTCCATGAACAAGCGTGTCGAGCCACTCCGCTGAGCGGCTGGTGTACGGGCGCTGTTGGGCCGGTGTAGCCAGATTGTTGTGCGGCGAATCGATCATCGGAGCGGCTTCCTTGCGGCCTTTGATTTGATTGAAGGCAGTCCAAATCCCAACTGGCGGCGACGTTGTGTCTACGAAGCCCATGGCAACCAACGCCGTGGCCTTAATTCTGGAAGCGAAATTGACCACGTCAAAATAGAGCGCGGTCTCCATGATCTGGATTATTCAAAGGCCAGTTCGGATACCCCGCGGCCCGGCCGTGCAGTGGCCCGTTGGAGTCGCCTCCGGCGGGTTCGTTAACGATGACGTGTGTGATTTTCGAATTCAGGCCCGCCACGCAAAGACTCTGCTGGCCTCCCATACTTGTGCCCATAACGACTAGCGTCTTGCCATCCCAATCGGGCCGGCTCGCTATGTAATCGACGGCGCGGTAGTCAGCCAGATACATTTGCAGGAAATAGCTCTTATCACGGTCGTCTCGACCAATCAACTGGTAGTTCTTGAGCTCCTGCGGGAGCGAACTGTAATACGTCGGCGGCTGGTCCGGCAGCACATCATGAGGTTCGATGTTCAATGTTAACCAGTCCTCGGCGGCGCGATCCGTTACCCAGTTCTTTTGCAAAGGGTAAGGAGGACTGGCCCATTGGAAAATGACCAGCGCCGGAAATTTCCCATCATGTCTGGGCTTACTTCCGTTGGAGCCGGGTCCTGTGCCGCCAGGTGTCGAAATCTGAACGTAGACCATCGCGGGTTCATCCAGCGTAACTTCAATAGTAGCGTGCCCCGTCGCCAGATCGAGTTTGCCAGTCTTGATCACATCCCGATTGTTTTTCTTGAGTGTACGTGTAATTGCCAGTCGGAGCAGAGCCCGGAGAAAGGTTTGCCGTCCAGCCGACCTTCTCGCCCAAACCGTAAGTACCGCTTACTTTGTATGGCGTAAGCGTGAGCTGTTGAGCCGCACTTGAGTGCGCGGCCGCAAGGACAATAACTACGGCCAGGACGACCGGCGAAAGGAAGTGTCTTCGAGGACTCATGCGCTATTTTAACTCGCGGTCTATTGGCCCGGCACGGTAAAGGACAGAGGCATGCGGCTGGAGAGTGATCTCAAGAGAGGCAGCCGATCCGATGTTCGTGTGTGTCCACAAATCGCGCAGCCTGTAGCCTGCAGCCGAGAGACCAAGATCGCTCCAGCGGTAATGAACAGTCTGGTCGGTATCGCTGATATTGAAGACGGCAACGTAGGAGTCTCTACCCGACGATGGTCGCGCCGTCCAGATCACAATGTTGTCAGTCGTGATGACCGGATGATTCTCTTTGGAGTGCTGATCCACTGCGATGACCTCGGCGTTGGTGAGCAAAGACGCGGTCCAGTCATCGGACTGCAATAGATTGCCACCCATGATCAGCGGCGAGCGGAAGATCGACCAGAGGGTCAATAAAGTGCGTTGCTCGTCATGGGTCAAGCGAGTCTCACGTGGCTCTCCCCAGCCAGCGGCAGGCCGCAGACTGCCGATCGGCAGCATGTCTGCATCGGGCCAATGACCGGGACTTGCAACACCGGCCCAAAGGGCTGCACGGGAGAACTGGTTCTTCACCCCCTGCGGAAAATTCTTGTCGCTGTACCAGACATCCCAGATGTCGTCAGAGATACGCCACATCTGCGCATACTTAAAAACTTCATCGCGCTTATCGATGGCCGTGGGACCAGGAGAAAGACTCAAAACCATGGCTCGGCCTGACTTGGCGATGGCCTCACTGAACATGCGGATCTCGGCGCCTTTGTAAGGATGATCGGAGATGCAATCGATCTTTATGAAGTCAATGCCCCATGCCGCATATTGCCGCGCGAGGGAATCATAGTAGGCTTGCGCGGCTGGATGAGAAGGATTAAGTCCATAGTTGTATGCGTTCCATGGACAGACGTCAGCGGTATCAGCCGCGTCCGGCGCACGGAAAGACGAACCTGCGATCGGAAGATTTCGGACCACCGCTTCCCTGGGTATGCCACGGATAATGTGAATCCCAAAGCGGAGGCCCAGCGAGTGTAGATAATCCGCGAGCGGCCTAAACGAGAAACCCTTTACCGCAGACGGGAAACGGGCCGGCACCGGAACGTAGCGACCGTACTCGTCTATCTCGAAGCGTGAATTGTCGACGTTGCCTTTGACATCGAGGTTCGCCAGGTACCAACCTTCATCCACGACTACGTACTCCCAGCCAAACCGTTTTAGGTGCCGGGCCATCCACTTGGCGTTAGCCTTGATGCTCTCTTCATTGAGTGTCCTGCCGTAGGAGTCCCAACTGTTCCATCCCATCGGCGGAGTGGGGGCGACGAGCTTTATTCGCCGCGATTGAGAACGCGCGGTCGCAAATTGGCCGAGCACCACGAGCAGGAAAAGGGCTACGCAGGCGGAAAGAAATTGACGAAATAGTCGAGAAGTCCGCCGGGGTCGAATTGTTTTCATCGGCGAATGGTAGATTACTGCACCGAACCAGTCAACAACGAGTAAGTGCGTCTAAATTCGAAGCTGGATTGCGTTTGAAGTGCTAGTGAAGAGGAATTTCAACCCATGCCATAGCGCTGCCCGTGCGTCCCCCAGACTGTTCCTTTATCGTCCTTGAGCGGCCACGTGGGAAGATTGAAACTCTCGAATTCATCTTTGGGAATCCAGGTGCCGTATAGTAACTCACCGCCCTTGGTAAATAGCCGCGCGTACTTTGCACCAAACCCAGATCAGCTATTCCCATAACCGGCGTCTGACCGATGTTGATGCCGTCAGCAACGATCAGGCGGCGAGAATCAACTTCGCGTATCCCAGCTACCAGCGCCTTTACAATTCCCACAACGCTGATTTGATCGCTAAGGCTTGATCGTTACCATCACGACATCATGACTCACAACCCTCGCTGAAAAAAGCCCGGTGCGCTTTCCCAGGTTCTTTCTGGCCCAAAGGTCGCGAACAGAAGCCGGTAGATTCTCCGGGTACCCAATATCGGTCCACTTGACGGTTATCTCGCTTTCGTCGGCACCACGGTTCAGCAGGGCGACGGCGCGGCTACCGTCAGCCAGTTGCTTTGCCCAAACCTCAAGGTCACGCTCGCGCCAAACTCTGCGACCTTGTGATCCTTGTTGGTCCTGATCAACGGCAATTACTTCTTTGTTCGTCAGAATCTCAGCGATCTCCCGTGACATGCCTCGGATGTCATTGCCCGCCATCAGCGGCGCTGCCAGAATGCACCAAAGACTGAAATGCGATCGGTACTCGGTCGTCGTCATTCCGCCGTTGCCGACTTCCAACATGTCCGGATCATTCCAATGGCCAGGACCGGCATAACCTTCGAGTCCGTTCTGTAAATCGAGAATATGAACAAAGCCCATGCCGCCCCATTCTCGCTTGCAATCCCAGCAGTCCTGAATATCACCAGTGGTGCGCCAGAGGTTACCCACATCTCGAGCCCAGAGCCAGGGTTTTGACAACCCCCATTCACATAAACTGAAGACTATCGGACGTTCCGATTTCACCAGCGCGTCGCGCATGATCGAATAAGACGCCTGCTGATTCTGGGTGCTGGTTGAGCACCAATCGTATTTCAAATAATCGACACCCCAGGCCGCGTATTGCCGCGCGTCCTGAAATTCATAGCCTCTGCTGCCGGGTCGTTTCTGACAGGTGAGTGTGCCGGCATCGGAGTAGAGTCCAAACTTGAGTCCTTTAGCGTGGATGTAATCAGCCAACGCCTTCATGCCCGATGGAAATCGCTTCGAATCCGGAACGATGTTGCCCTGGCTGTCACGGTCAACCTGCCAGCAATCGTCGATGACGACGTATTTATAGCCAGCGTCTCTCATCCCAGTGCTGATGAGAGCGTCGGCCATCTGTTTGATTAAATCCTCATTTACGTTGCAGGCAAACTTGTTCCAACTGTTCCAGCCCATCGGCGGAGTTCTGGCCAGACCGTTCTCGAGGGCGCGCAACTCGGGGACAGGCAGGCAGGCGAGGAATAGAACGCAGAAGAAGGCCTGAACGAGACGAAAAGTGTTTGTTTTAACCATTGCGAGAATTTGTCTGGTTCACATCTCAATCGCCGTCAATTTGTGAAGACGACATTGTCAATAACCACCATCCCGTTGATAGGAGTGCACTGATCGCAGTACACACTGATCTGCACCGACGTTAGTTTCTTCAGCACGTCCTTCAGGTCGACGTGATCCTCTACCCATGTTGGTTGGGCCAACAGTTTCAGCGGAATCTTATAGGTATTGAAACCGGTAAGCCCGAGCTTAACCGTTGCCTGGGGGAAACCGTATTGAAGCTTGATACCTTGCCCACGACTGATCACCTCGACGCGGAAATATCGAACACCGGTTGGGGGTGGAGTGCCCTTGGCACCGACTTGAAGTGTCAGATTCTTGTAGGCGCTTACATCCTCCGCTACTGGTTTGCCATCGCGGTCCGGCAGACCATGTACCTCAAGGGTTACGCTGGCGTAGGCATTCGGAGGGGAGAGTGTATAGCTGAATGTTCCGGCTTTATTTGGATCATCCGGTTTAATCCTGACCAATTCAGGCGCATCGTTGGTCCCTGGCATTCCCTGAAATTTAGGTTGATTCCCGGGACTCTCAGCACCACCAAATATTTGCATGTAGCCGCCGCGACTGCTCACGGGGCGGTTATCTTTGAGTGTCTCAAAGTCCGCGTAGACCAACTTATCCTCTGACTGAGCGATGGCCCTTGAAGGTATGTGCGTCGCAGCTGTGAAAAAGACGCTCAATAAAGCCAACGCAAACGTCACTCTTCTCATGGCATTAACCTCCGCATTCTTTGATCTGTTCCCTGTATCATCAAATTCAACGACCGGTCCTTAATAGATCTATGTTGCTGAAAAGCTCTGCCGGAATGCAGAGTTTGTTGCACCGGCAGGCAAAAGATAGGAGCGGACATTTTTCGTATCAAGACGACTGCTGTAGTTCTCGTGTCCGGTTGTGTCCTAAAGAAATCTTAGTTGCAGGAGTTGTATGCCTCATTCTCTTTTATTCCTGGTTATTGTTCAAGGATAATTTCACTTAAAGCACACTTGCCCGCTGTGATTACAAGGCTCAGAGAGAATGCTAGTATTCTGAGAAGTTAGTTAGGCTGAGATTCTCGGCAAAGCGCCTGCTGAGGCTACCCTCGCACAGAAAACAATTGCGGCTGGACTGAAGAGCGCGCGCAAGCTAACTCTAAAACTCGCGCCCAGTGGTGGGAGCGCGGCGCGGTTTGCTGTAATGAAGTAGCGCGATCATCCTATCGCTTACTAATCGCCAATAGCACAATCTAAGGCCGCAACTTCCAGCGGATCGGAAATAGCGCTCCGGCCTCTTTTGGATTTAGCTTCACGCCGGCAAGCGAGGCTGCGTATGAAAGCACCGGATCTGTTTGCTCGCGCAAATCGGCGCCAGTCGGCAACATCATCTTATCGGGCGTAACGCCAGTATGTTCCAGGCTCGCTCCGTCAGTCATGACAACGTCAGCGTCAGTCACGCTGATTCCGTAAAAAACTGTGCTGCTTTCGCCAAGTCCAAACTGGTAACCCCTCGACCTCATAACGGCGCCGGCGCTTCGATCACCGATAACCATTCCACGTTTCTCGAGCTGAACAACCCGCGACAATATCTCCGCGGCCGAGGCAGATCCGTTGTCGACAAGCAAAATCAGTTGACCTTTGAAGATATCGTGACCTCTGGTCTTAGCAGTTAGAATCTTTATTTCCTTGCGTCTTTTTATCTCCCCAAGTTTGATGTCGTGCTCGAACAGGTCACCTACGAGCCTAAGCAAGGTTTCCTCATACCCACCGCCATTACCACGGAGGTCGATAATAAGAGTCTTGTATTTATTCGCGTTATCAACAAATTCGTTTACCTGGCCTGAAGACAAGTCAAATTGCGGCATCTTCCAAATGAACAGGTCTTCGCCGTAACCCTTGAAACGGTGTTCGTAAATGTGATTGTATTCCTGACCTTCTCTGATCAAGTCGTATAAATCACCGCCACTCGTGTCTGTTGTCAGATCAAGAAGCTTCTTACCCTGGCGAGTGCTGGCGTTGAAGTCAACCTTACGAGGTTGCTCGCCTGGCCCTTGAACCACAACGCTGAGTGAGGTCCTGGGCTGCAAAGCATTGTAGAGGTAATTGAACGGATCGAAATTGTCGCGGGTAATCTTGTAGCCATCGACAACGTGAAGGATGTCGCCAGGTTTCAGCCCCATCCTCTCCGCGTCAGTTTCGGGTTTCACGGCAAGGATGTAACACTGCTCGCCAATCATTTGTATCTGCCAATCGTAGCTCACCTTGAGCGAATGTTGTGGCGGTAGAAAATATGTGTGGGTGTCATTCAGGCTGCGCACGGCCTGGGCGATTATTCCGAATACCTGCCCGTTGGAAGTAGCCTGATTGATCTTTTCATCAGCGGCCTGGAACGTTTCGTCGAGATTAACACTATGAAAATTTGAATCGTAGTAGTTTTTCTTGATCGAGTCCTTAATATTCCGAAGCATTATTCGCCCCGTTTCGCGGTCGTTCTTACTCAGGGTTTGGGCGTGGACCTGACACAAAAAAACTATCGAGAGACTCAGCAAAATTATGCTGCGAGAGTGGGTCTTTGGTGAGAGCATCTGAATCCTCCTTCGTTCGCATTCAATAGGTAAGGACAAGTTTAGAGTTAGCGGTATTGTTTAGGTTGGCGAATTTGGCATATACGCTTTGAGTGTCAATCGGTTAATCCGTTAGTTACGCGGTGAGCATTCGCTTGATTGTCGTCTGGCCTTTCCAAATCCTAAGTTGGATTTCGCAAGTGCGTGACGACGAAATCATGAGGCATACTGGATTGCAAAACCAAAACAACCTCGAACTTGCTCCTGGCCTGCGCCAATTCAGCTGCCACCTTCGACAACCTTGATGTATTTGTTGAGCGGTACGTTTGCAAGTTTGTCGACTCGCCCGCTTGGCCATTTGATTTCAACCTTGTCGACTTTGGTCGCGTTGCCTATGCCGAGGATTTCTCGTGGATCATGCGAAGCCAGATAGCTGCCGCCGCTGGTTTTCAGGCGGCTGTGCTTCAGGCCTCCGGCTTCCCAGGAGATGATGGCGCCTACGGCGCCCGGATTGCTGCGAGTGGCGACCAGTTGCAATCCAAGCCAGTTGTTGTTGTGACTGCCTTCGTTATGAAGTAGCAAGGGCGGCTCGCCGTTATTAATGATGAGCAGATCGAGAAAGCCATCGTTATCATAATCGCCAACCGACAGTCCGCGCGCCGAGAAATCCTTCTTGAAGATTTCACCTGATTCAGCACTTACATTGACGAATTTGCCGCTGGCGTTCTTAAAGAGCAGAAGCGGTTCCCTGTACTTCACCTTCAAAGATTGGATCTCAACCATGTCGTCGGGATGTCCGTTTGCCAGGACCAGATCCGGATAGCCGTCGTTATCGTAGTCGAAAAACTTCAATCCCCAACCGCTAAGCAAACGGGTAGCCAGTCCGATCTCTCCAGGCGTATCGATAAAGGAAAGATCCTTCTGATTTTGGTAAAGGCTAAAGAGTTCCTGATCGATGTTGGCGACGAACAAGTCTTGCCAGCCGTCGCCGTCATAATCAACCGCATCCACTCCCATGCCGGATCGAGGCGCTCCCGAGTCGCTGTATGCTACTCCGGAAGACAGACCAACCTCTTCAAATTTACCGTTGCCCTTATTTAGAAAAAGGAAGTTAGGAAGGGTATCGTTCGCAACAAACAGGTCTATTAAACCATCGTTATTAATGTCCGTCGCCACCGCGCCGAAAGACTTCCCAAGCGAATTCGCGATGCCAGACTGCTTACTTACGTCGTTGAATTTCCCGTTGCCATCATTGTGAAAGAGATAACTGGGTCGCGGTTTGAAGACGCGTGGGACGCAGTAGTAACGGCGGCCCGCGCGGTTGTCGCCACAAAAAATCGTGCCATGTCCACTGTATTCGACGAAGCTAGAGACGAACAGATCGAGCTTACCGTCGTTATCGTAATCGAACCAGGTCGCGCAGGTAGACCAACCCGGGGCCGCCACGCCTGTTTTTTCGGTCACGTCGGTGAACGTGCCACTGCCATTATTGTGGAAAAGAACGTTATTGCCGTAATTGGTTACGTACAGATCGATCCGGCCGTCTCCGTCGTAGTCCGCAGCGGCTGCGCCCATCCCGAAGTTACCCATCTGACCGCAGGCGACACCAGCTTTCTCAGTGACATCAGTGAAGGTGCCGTCATGATTGTTATGATAGAGCGCATTCTTGATAGGTTTTGTGGGAGTATAAAAATCTGAGGGGCCGCTGTTGACCAGATAGATGTCCATCCAGCCATCGTTATCGTAGTCGAAGAACAAGCCACCGCCGCCGCAGGTCTCCGGCAAATGGTGAGCCTCAGAGCGAGCGTTATCGTGCGTCCATGTAATCTTGCTTACGCTGGTCGGGACTTCGACAAACGACACGGCAGGCGCCAGCTTCGTCTGTCCATGCGATGGCTGAAAAGTCGGAGGGATGGCGAACAAAACCACGGCGATGATGATCAGATAAACAAGTCGCATAGTCAGCAGTCTCTCTCAATAGGTAATGAGCTAATGAATGTCATTTCGGATAAGCAGCTCCTGATTTGACAACCCGAATGTAGTGATCGGTGAACTTGAAGTGCGTCTGCACCAGCCCTATCTTTTGCATATGGCAGGAAACACAGTCTTTCGTAGCTACTTTGCAGCTGATTGCAGAGCCTTGATCGGTCGAATTTGGCCTCGCATTTTTCCTGGATTGCACAGTATGGCAGACCAGACACTTCGCATCATAGTAGGCTGTATCCTCCTTAACTGGTTCATGCGGGTTGTGGCATGCGGTGCAGCTAATTCGACGATCATCCGAATAACATTTGCTGTAGAAAATTCGATAAGGTTGAAACCTTACATTGTTGGTTTGCAGGCTTCGCATCTTCTCAAAATCGTTGTTGGGACGATGACAAGCGGCGCAGAAGTCCTGGGATAACTCATCGCCTCCCAGACGATTGGGGTTGAAGATCAGATTCCTTCCCGGCTCCCCCAATTGGACCGCGTCTACATGTGAACCACCTGGCCCGTGACAAGTCTCACAACGAATGCCGTGACTTACCTTTTCCAGATTGATCTTTCCGCCACTCATGCTTTTGCCTGAATGACAAATGAAGCAATTCTTTGTCTCATCCTCAGAGAGCCGGCGTCCCAGCGCCTCTTTTAGTGACGCAGGGATCTTATCTGCGGTGCCGACGGTAAGGTCTAGTCCTGCGATGTCTTTATAGAAACTCACCCGGCTTTCGTAAAGCTCGCTCTCGTTTTGGAAGACGTAAGTCTGGCCTGCTTTGCCTCGGCCAAAGGCATAAAGAATGGAAACTGTAATACTTCCCTTTCCGTCTGACACGGTGTAAAAGCTCTGCTTGTCCTTCCGCTTGATCAGGTATAAGTACGGGCCATTTCGAAAGCTCAAAACAGGATTTGCCACGAGCACACGCGACTCGCCGACCGACTCCATTGCCATTCTCATGGGGCTTTGCGAGTAGGACTCAATCACCCTCTGGTGACATTGGGCGCAAACCTGATCGCCGACAAATTGAACATCAGCGCCTGTGTTTCTCGGATTCCATTGCCCTACCTTCTTCTGAATAGAACCGCGCGACAAAGCCCGCGAGGCATCGTCAAACGTCGCCAAACAGATCAGAATTAAGAGCGCTGCCAAACAAAGAGAATTTCTATTCCCCAACCTTGAGAACTGCATGCACTATCCGTTTCTCCGCAAAATACAGCTTAGTCTCCAGCTCGCCCATTGATTGCTATCTTCGATAACGATGGGCCCGAGACATCTGGCTGTTGTAATTGTCAGGTCCTGTTAAGGCTTGGCAGTGGTGTTATCTGAATTGCTCCTTGAGTTATCCTTGGCCTCGTACCGCGCCTGTAGCGTCTTGAATGTTTCCTGTTCGCGCTTCGCATCCGCCTGTCGACCAGCTCGCGTATAGGCTCTCGCCAATGCAAAATGCATTTCCGGGCTGCTAGGTGCCAGCCGCACGCCCTCTTCAAGCTCCTTGACAGCCCGCGCAGTCTGACCCAATTCCAGTAGGACGCGACCCAACACATTTCGAGCGGGATACATCCTCGGTGCTAACTCAACGGATTTCTCGGCTAATGGCAAGGCTGTGTCGTAATCCCTTCGTTTCAAATATTCGAATGCCATCTGAACCATCGCGGGCTGATGCAAAGGCTCGATCTCGAGTACGCGCCGGAATTCACTGAGGGCTGCGTCAGCGTCCTGACGCATCAGAAAGACACCGAATGAATAATGAACGTTCGGATCATTAGGGTAGCCCGCGAGCAGGGTATCAAAAGCCTTGCGTGCCTCATCCAAACGTTGAGCGCCCATGCTGAGGCCGGCTTGGCCGGCAAGCAACACTTCTTCACGCTTGTTCGTTGGGACTTCGTTTGGAAGGGACGGGATCCGCAGAAGCGTTAGCCCAAATGCCTCGGCGATCTTCGGACTATAATTACCAACACGCAGAAATTCTCTCAGAATTTCATATGCGATCTCAAATTGCTCAAAGCGAATGTATAGCAGCACGGTATGATATCGAACCACCGACTCGAGTTCCTGATTACCATCGAAGCCGAGTGAGCGAGCACGCTGCAAAGAGATCACAGCCCGTTCATAATTGCGGGTCTGAAACTCACACAAGCCCAACATGCCCCATGCTGGTCCTCGCTTTGGGGCAAGCGCCACCAAATTGCTGAAGGCATCGCGCCCCTGCGCGTAAAGATCTTTTTCGTAAAAGATTGCCCCCAGATACCACCAACCCTCAGGCCACTGGGGGCGAATGCGCAAGGCATTAGTGTATGACTCGATTGCTTCATCCAATCGTTCTGCTAAGCGAGCTTCGTCGCCCAGCTTGACGGCCTTGTCGAACGCGGCGTTCAGTTGCGAGGTTGCTTTCGTGTTTGCAGGCACTCCCCTTACTCTAGAGGTTTGCCCGCCTGTGGTCACGGCGTGGCCCATTAAGATGGCCAACAGTAGCGCCAACGAAATTCGTGCATTCTTCATTGAGGCACTCACAGAAATCTATCGCCTCTCCTTGAATTGGCGCTAATGATTCTCGAAATTGTCAGGTGGCTTGACCGGGGCGTCCTGACTATTACTATTCTGCGCGCCTGGTTGTTTGGCTTGTTGGGCGGCACTCAACTTTCGAACAATAGCCTGCTCACGATCGCCATCCTCTTTTCGATTGAGCCGGTAATAAACAGACGCCAGCAGCACGCGAGCCTCAGAGAAGTCAGGGAATTCCTTTACCACGCTTTCGAGCAAGGGCAATGCATCTTTTGGTTTCCCCAGCGAAGCGTAAACCGCAGCCTGATGGTAACGGGCGTACTGATCGCGTGGCCGCAGATGAACTGCGCGAGACAAATATTGAAAAGCTTCATTAAACTGCTTGTCCTGTCGGAGCAACACTCCCAGGAAAAGATTGGCGTCAAAATCATTTTGGTTTTGACTCAACTCACTGCTGAAAACAGTCTTTGCTTTCACTGTGTCTCCCATTCGCATGAGCGCCCGTCCATACCACGCATGCAGTGTTGGCAGCTTGGGATCTAATTGAATCGCGCGCTCAAACTCCCTGATTGCACCATGCCCATCATCGGCCATAAGCAGGATCGATCCGAGCAATAGATGGGCCTGAGCGGAATCATCGTCGCGAAATACGCTGTCGATTAGGAGCTGGCCACGAGTCAATTGATCGTCGCCAATAAGCGCGCTGCCCAACAGAAAAGCAACGGTTCGATCATTAGGATTAGTTTCTGCCAGCGGCGACAGTAATTCGATGACTTTCTTATAATTGCCTATTCGAACCTGGCAGTCAGCTAGGAGCAACACAGCGTTGGGACGTTGTGGCAGATCTGAGGCGGCACCGGCGAGGAATCTTGTGAACTCATCGGCCGCTTCGACAAATAATGCGCCTTTGTAATAAGCAAGCGCGAGATTGAAACGAATTGTCTCATTTCGACTATCGAGCTTTAGCGCTTGTTTGTACTGAGCAATCGCTTCTTCATAACGCCCAAGTCGCGAATATGCGGCCCCGAGATTAGACCGCACGTCAACTCTTTGAGGATACTTCGCGAGAATCGACTGGTAACCCTTAATAGCGCCTTCAATGTCTCCAGATTGGTGCAATTGGTTTGCCCGAGCAAAGACCTCCTCCACCTCGTCCGACCCCGTTTGCGCAACTGACGTGATTGCTAGTCCGCACGTCACACATGCGAGGAGTATCGTTAGCTGCAGGCATTGCTTTTTTACCATTTACTATTTCCGCCAGAAGGGACAACTATTGCGAAGAGTATACAACACCGATGTCTTTGATTTCCAAAATAACCACCATCATTAGAAATCAAAACCGCCTGCGGTAGCGAGCGGTTCCCACTTGGTTCTACCCATAAACGCAACTATACTTTGCTCATCCCACTTCGTCGGCGGGCCTTTTGAAGTCGTTCACGATTTGCCGCAGAAATTACACTCATCAATCGGAAGGCTATGGGTGGGGAGCAGTATCGAGACTGGCTATCGAGATTAAGGAGACAAGCGATGAAACGATTTGTGAGCCTGCTTCTGGCGATTGGATTGAGTTTTTCGGGTTTTAATCGCAGCCGTGGCCAAACGCCGCAGAATCAGGATGAAGTAATTCGCGTTCGCACAAATGAAGTCAGACTCGACATAGTCGTTAAGGACAAGAAGGGGCGGCCGGTTAAGGATCTGTCTGTCGCCGATTTTGAAGTTTTGGAGGATGGCGTAAATCAGAAGATATCATCATTTCGCTTCATAAATCGCGAAGAGTCACAGGGGACCTCTATAAACCGCTCTTCCGATCGAAAAGTCGGCAACCCTGAGCCAGCTGCAACCACGCTTGGTCCAACACGCACCAGTCCTGGCATCACCGCGCTTGTATTTGACCGCCTCTCGCCGGAAGCTCGGTCGTTGGCGAAGAAAGCTGGTATCTCCTATGCGCAGGAAGGCATGACGGGCGGTGATTTCACCGGAGTATTCCGAATTGATCAGTCGTTGAATACGCTGCAGCCGTTTACTGACAATACGGATTTAGTAAAGGCAGCGATCGATAGCGCGACCAGTGCCACTGGCTCAACTTATGCTTCCGGCGCCCAACGCTCCCGTGATATCGCAGACCGGGGTTCCGTGTTGGATCAGCAGATAGACTCTTCAGGTGCGGCCGCCACTAGCGCAGGCGCAGGTCGCGACGGTGGCGGCGCCGGCTCGGCTGGTCAGGCCGCCGGAGCTGCTGCTCAGGAGCAAGCACTAATTCAGATGGAGAACAACATACTCCAGCAGTTTGAAGCCCTGGAACGGGACCAGCAGGGGTTTGCCACAATCAACGGGTTGCTCGCTGTTATCAATCCGATGCGGAATCTTCCTGGCCGGAAGACAATTATCTTCTTCTCAGAGGGTCTGGCGCTGCCGACGTCCGTACAAACGAAGTTTCCTGCCGTAATCAGCGCCGCCAATCGCGCCAACGTCAGTATTTATGCGATTGACGCGGCGGGTCTGCGCACCCAGAGCGGAGCTGCCGAGTCAGCCCGTGAACTGAACTCACTAGCGTCACAACGAATGGGACAACAGGGGCGGGGTACTGATAGGGTGGGCAGTGGGCCTTACATGAGGGCCCTGGAAAGGAATGAGGAGCTCCTTCGTTTTGACCCGCGTAGCGGTCTCGGCGCGCTTGCTGACCAAACCGGTGGCTTTCTTATTCATGATACCAATGATCTTTCTAACGGTCTGCGCCGCATCAACGATGACATGCACGGCTATTACATGGTTACTTACCTCCCTAAGAATGACGATTACAACGGACGTTTCCGGCAAATCAGCGTGAAATTGAACCGGCCGAACCTCGAGGTACAGACACGCAAGGGGTACTATGCCGTAGAGTCGGTGGGTCAGCTCCCGGTGCTCGATTATGAAGCGCCTGCTATTGCTGCCGCGCGAAATGCAAACCCTAATTCGAATCCGTTTCGATTTATGGGTTCGGCTTTAAGCTTTCCAGCTCCGCTTCGTCCGGGTTTGTCATTAATACTTGCTGAGGTTCCTCTTTCGGCGCTCTCATTTTCGCCGAGTAGTGACAATAAGAGTTACAACGCAGACCTATCGATTGTCGCATTAATTAAGGATCAAGCCGACCAAGTGGTCCAAAAACTAAGCCAACACTATCCGCTAACCGGTCCGCTTGATAAGGTTGATGCCGCCAAGAGAGGGGATGTACTTTTTTACCGTGAAACGCAACTTGCCCCGGGTGCCTACAAGGTGGAGCTTATTGCTTATGACGGACCCACCGGAAAGGCAAGTCTGCGCAAGGTTGCCCTTGAAATCCCAATTTCCGATGAAACTAAGCCCCGCCTCAGTACTTTGGCTGTGCTAAGGCGCGCAGAACGGTTGACACTGGAGGAGCAGAAGCGTGACCAACCGTTCCGTTTTGGTGAACTGTTGGTTTATCCAAACCTGGGTGAACCAATTCTTAAGTCCGTTACCAAGCAACTGGCGTTCTTTCTTACAGCATGGCCCGCCAAGGGGTCGACTACCGCCCTCATGACCACCGTAGAGATTCTGCAAAACAATCATTCCCTGGGAAAGACCTCGGGGCAACTGCCGGCAGCGGACGAATTCGGACAGATTAAATATGCCAGTTCGTTCCCACTCGATAAATTCCAGCCCGGAGCTTACGAGCTTAAGGTGACCATTGCAGATGACAAAAACAGTGTTAGCCGCTCGACGAATTTCACGGTTGGGCCGTAAAGGTTCGCGCACGCAAACCTAAACAATCGACTCACTACACGTGACTGGGATTTTGCTTTTGGTGCGAAGTCACGCGGAGTTTACAGTTTGGACCGTTGGTTGAGTTGTTTCTCAAGCTGTCTGGCGTCATTTACATACTCGCCTTTGGGCGCTTCGTCCAAATAGGATCTGACTGCGCGGATAGCTTCTACCGTGTCTCCCCGATTTAGATATATTCGAGCCAGATGATAATGCGCAGCAACACACTCGGCGCCGCCCATTACCAAAGCTTTGGTCAATTCACTTTCTGCTGCAGGCAGGTCACCTGTTTCCAGCAGAGCGACGCCAAGCCACAATCGCGCTACCGGCCGTGTACTGTCGATGATTATTGCTTGATTTAACTGCCCGATAGCCGCACCGTAATCCTTCATTTCAACACGAACCAGTCCGAGGTTAAATTTCGCATTGAAGTTTTTGGGATCTTTCTCGATCACGATTTGAAAAGCTTTTTCTGCCTCGTCCACGCGCTTAAGCTTGAGAAACTGAGCGCCCAAATCGTTGCGAGCAGCGAGATACTCCGGATAGAGTGAAACGGCGTTTTGAAAATGAGCTGCGGCACTTGCCAGATCGCCCTTGGCAACAAACTTCAAACCAAGCTGGTATTCTTTTCTGGCAGCGACGGGAACGGATTGCCGCAACTCAGCAACCGACACCACTCTTGAGGCATTGAAGGACAACGGCAATTTCTTCTCGCGCAGTTGTAAGGTCACTTCCCAGGTTATGCCGCGACCGAGCGCAATCTTTTGCTCAGCAGGATCAAACTCATCAACCTCTGCTTGAACGTAATACATGCCCTCGCTCAAATTATCGAACCGGAATTCTCCGTGCTTAGTCGTATAGCGAGTGGACAAAACCATCTGAGAATTTCTCAGCGTAATCCTCACGTTACGCTCGGCCGCAAATCCGGAAGGCAGCGATACTCGTCCCTCAATCACGGCATTGTTGGTGTCCGCCGTTTTGTACTTAGAGTCAACCTCGACATGGTCCTGGGCGCGCGCCATTCCGCCGACCGCTAGTATCAGTGCCGTTCCAATCCAGCATTGAACGAGTATTTTCATGGAGCCTCCTTGTAAGACAGCGCGCAGCTGCGTGGAAAACAACCTCCGATTCAATTCACGAGTAGATATCATTCTGTCTAACAAAAGCAATCGGCGCGAGTGGCGATAAGTCGCCGCTCGCGCCAAGGTCTGATTTTCTCTTCTGAGTCCTTTACGACTTAGAAGTAGAACTTAAAGGCGAACTCCACTATTCGTCGACCGTGCTTATTCACGATCTTCCCGAAATTATCCTTCGTGGTTTGATCAAATGAAAAGCCGCCGGTCGGATCACAAATGTTATTAACCGTTCCGCCATTTCCATTTGGTACGTTATCCTTATGCACGTTGCAGACCGTGTTGAGCGTAAGATAGATGTCACTCGACCCCAACCCACCCGTCGGGCTGATCTGTGTCGGGTAGGCCTGATTGAATATATTGAAGAACCCGGTGCGGAACTGCAATTTCTTTGACTCGCTGAACTTGAAGTTCTTAAAGAACGAAACGTCGAAGTTGCTCCGGCTGGGTGTCCTCAGGTAGAAGGGAGGCTGTGACGGACCACTGTTGGGGAAGGTTGGAATCGCAAGTTTGCTTAGGTCAAATAACTTGTCGCCAACAGCGCCGCCGCCTGCCGCGGCAGGATTACCAAGATATACTGGCGTGACAGCGCCTACACTCTGGCCTTGAACGTTGAACGCGTCGCTGCCGTACCATGCAACCGCCTGACCAGCTGAGTTAATATCGCCACTAAACCTCAGCCGAATTGGTGTGCCGGTTTGGAATGTTGTGATACCGGAAATCTGCCAACCGTTAAATAGTCCGCGAGTAACCACATTGTCCCAGGATCCCCGGGCCAATTTGGGCAAGGTGTAGTTGTAGGATGCATTGAACACATGTGTGCGGTCGAAAGGTAGAATACCCCAGCTTCTGCCGCGCGTATCGATTGGATCAGCCCACGCGGATCCGTCGGTTTCGCTGGTAGCCACCGTTCCCAGGCCTTTTGCGAAAGTGTAGGTCAGAAAGTACTGAAGGTTCTTACCAGATTGATGGCTCAGTGTCGCCTGCATCGAATGGTAGGTCGACGTTCCGGTAAACTGATAAACGCCAACAGTATTGTAAGCGGAAAACGGTCTGAAGGACCTCAGCACTCCCCCATCGATGGCGGCGCGATTAATCGGGACCGACAGATCCGATGGATTTCCGCTGCCCGCCGCAAGGGTTCCGTGTGTCAGTGTACCCAGAGGAATTATGTTTATCGATCGCTGTTGGGGCAGATGCCTGCCCTGAGTACCAACGTACGCAACAGTCAAGATGTTACTTCCAGGTAACCTCTTCTCGACTGTCAGGCTCATGTTCGCAACTCGAGGAAGGTCATTTGAATTGACGTCCCTTGAACTGACGTTGACATTAGCAAAAGCGAATGGATCGACGTCTTTTATGTTTGCGAAACTAATGCCGCCGGAACCGCCGGGTGCGTTATTCCATGGCGTGTCGATTGTTGCGCTATAAGTATTAGGCATTTGACCGCTGGAGTAGTAATCATAGTTTCCCTGTACGCGGTTGTAGAAAATACCGGCGCCAGCGCGAATTACCCAATCGCCCTTGCCGCCAATGTCCCAGGCGACATTGAGTCGCGGCATAAATGCTAATCCGGGATTGGGAAGCACGCCTTTGGGAATCTCACCTCGAGACGCCAGTTTAAATCCGTTTGGCTTATTCCTATCTCCACCGATGAAGATCCCCTGACTCCGTGTGTAAGCTGACGGGTCAAACAAGACGCCCAGCCCCTTGCGCTCGAAGTTTTGTGGAAAATAGCCAAGTCGCAATCCGGTCTCCAAAGTGATATTCGGTCGGACCTTCCAACTGTCCTGCGCGTAGAACTCATAGTTGTAATAACGGAAGTTGTCAGCTGGTCGGTCTGTAGCCTGTGTGAACTCAATTGGCCGTCCGACATACAGGTCTCCATAATCGTTTCCGGTAGAGTTCGACTGCCCCCACTGGCCCAGGACTATGTTGGTATCGTGGTTTGACTGCTGATCCTTGTTGGCTTGCTCGATAAATGCGCCAAATTTCAGCGTATGCGTATTGAAAACCTTGGAAAGGTTATCGGTGACCGAGAAGCTGCTATAAGGTGAAGAGATCGGGAATCCATAGGCTGAAAACAATCCGCTGGGAGACCACGCGTTAATAACGCTCACCGGAACATAGGGATTGTTACCAATGAAATTGACATCCGAACAATTACTGCAGACGCTCGAAGCACCTTTGCCGGTGAAGCCCACTTTGTCTGCCGCCGTCAAACCTAAACCTGCATAGCTTACTTTGTCGGGATCAGCGTAATTGTACCTCAACTGTAGCTTGCTTGCGGCAAACAGAACTTCATTTGTCATCGTCGGGTTGACGATGTTGGTTAAATTCACCACCACCGAACGTCCGAGGTTATTGCTAGTCAGCTTACCCGGGATTTCGAACATGGACGAATCCCACCAAAGCCCTCTTGGGAATCCCTGCTTCTCGTATTCGCGTGCTAGCTTAACGTAGAGCTTCGCGTTATCGCTGACGTTGTAATCGAAACGCAGTGTAGTCTGGTTTCGATCATTCGGTCTAAGAACGCTGTAGACGTAATTATGTCCTGCAGCGTCGCTGAAGTTGGGCAGCGGATAGAGATTAAGCAGCGCTGCTCCGAGATTGTTCTTGCAAGGAACTAAATTCCCGCTAGGCGCCAAATCCGAACCGGTCCCATCCTGACCTGTGACACCACCCACGGTGCAGCCGACGGGAACTTGGACACCGAAACCACTGAAGTCGCCCTGACGTTGTTTTAATGTAGGAACGTTGTATGCCGTAGAGCCTTCGTCCACTCGCTGATAATAGTACTCAAATCCCGCAAAGAAGAAGAGTTTGTCCCGATTTCGATTGAACTTGGTCCAAGGCAGCAGTACCGGACCGCCAATGTTGCCACCCGGATAGTTGTATTGACTCAAAGGCCGCTTCACGCCGTTGATGCTATTCGAGCGATCATTGGCTTGAAACTTATAGTGCCGAATATAGTCGTAAGCCGATCCATGAAAGTCTCGACTTCCACCTTTCGTTGTAGCGCTGATCTGCACTGCGCCGGTGCCGTGCTCAGCAGCATAATTACTGGTCTGGACCTTCACTTCCTGGACCATATCCGGGTTTGCGGTGATGACGGTTCCGTTATTTGAACCAAAGTCAATCATGCGCGCGCCGTCAACCTGCACGTTGGTTTGCTCACCTCGCAGACCATTGACGTGATATGAGGCGTTGGAATTAGCGCCGCCTCCGAATGAAACGCTTTCAAGACTTGTGTTGTCTGGCGCAACCACGCCTGGCAGGATGCGCAACAGCTCGAGGGCACTGCGGCTGACCAATGATAGGTTGTCAATCTGACTTGCCGTAATTGTGTTTTCTTTCGCTCCCGTTTCCGTCTGAAGCTGATCGGGGTTAGCAGTGATAGTGACCGTCTCAGTCGGTTGCCCTACTTCTAAGCTAACATTCAACGCTCGGGTGCTGGATGTCTCGACATTGATTCCCGACTGTTCGGCTGTCTTAAACCCCGGCGCCTCCACCTTTATTGTGTAAGCACCTGGCGTCAAGGCTGAAAAGACATACACACCTTCACCATTGGTCGTTGTCTTGCGCTCGTCTTGGGTTCGCTCGTGAATCAAAGTTAGCGTAGCGTTCGGAAGTGCCGCGCCCTTCTGGTCTTCGACCACTCCGCGTAGAGTTGCGCTACCTGATGTTTGGGCTAATGCCGATTGTGCGCCGGCAACAAGTGCCAGGCAAATCACGAAGCTTAAGAACCAGAAAGTCGGAGAAACAAGCTTGCGTTTACGTTGAGAATTCATGTTAAAGGCAACCTCTCTATTCTCGTTTTGAGCGGAAAGAATTCTTGGCAGGTGAAACATAGCATCCTCCGAGCGAACGATCAGGGTTGATTCTGGCTAATGTGAACGAGTAGCGCGCGAGACTGCGATATAAAAGCGTCCTAACCACTAACAGCTATCCGAACGGTACTCGATATGCTTAGAGGGAGTTCCTTTCTCCAAGCCTTCCAAAGGAAACGAGAAACGCTTTTTACCCGCGAAATTGAACCAAGAGTTTGTTGCACGACCTAACAAAAGTATTACTATTACGATTTAGATTCTTTGTCAAGAACTTTTTCAGCAAAATTAAGCTACTAATCCGAACGTTTGCTTACGTGAACGGGTGTGTTGCAGACACCGAAGTAGGGTTCTAACTGTTCATTCCGCGTTGCAAGAGTCATGCCTTTTCCGGTCGCGCGATCACTTATGCACGATTTACTAGAGAAAAGTTGCGTATAGTTGCAAACTACGAGATTTGGAATCCGAAAACTGCAAAAGTGATCCAAAAAAATATATTTTTCTTCCGCTATGAATCAAGTCGCCGAGGGCGGCGGACGGAACCCTCAGCAACGATGCTGTTCTGCATGGGCTTCGACAAAGATGGCTCTCACCAATCCTGAATGGACCCAAGCGTGGTGCATATTAGTCATTTCACTTTTACGGTGAAAGTACCGCGAGTTTAGCCCTTGACGTTGGAGGCGAACTTGATAGCGAGCACCAGGCTCAGAGCACCCATGAGCTGCGGGTTCTCACCCAACGTAGATGCAACTATGCGAGCGGATGGCAGGCCACGGCAAATACTATTTTCCTCGACCGCTTTTTTGAGACGGTCGGCAATCAACGGCCACGCGCGGGCAATGATTCCGCCAACAATGACTGTGCTTGGACTGAGTCCGTGGAGCAAGTTAGAGATACCAACCCCGATGTAGTGCGCGGTCTCCAGCAACGCCTCACCGGCAACCTGATCGCCGTCGAGCGCTTTTTTGACCAGTTGTTCAAAACTAGTTCGATCCGCTGCATCTGACTTCAGTATTTTATAGCGTGCGAGAGCGGCGCGTTCGGATGCAAAAGCCTCCCAGCACTCTCGACTTCCCGCAGCGCACGTTGTTGGAGCGTTGGTGCCAATGGTCGTATGTCCGAACTCCCCTGCCGCGCCTGCTTCACCATGATAGACCTGTCCATCAAAAACAATTCCGGTACCAATTCCTTCCTCTACCAGGACCATTATGAAGTCGCGTGCCTCCCTAATTTCAGGTCGGCCAAACCACAATTCAGCCAACGAGGCGGCGTTCGCGTCGTTGTCGACCGTTACCGGGACGCCGGTAGCGATTCGCACTTTCTCCGCCACGGGCCAATTGCGCCACTTAAAATGAGGAATAAAATGAGCTATGCCGCTTTCGTGATCGACCAAACCGGGAAGGCTTATGCCGATGCCTTCAATGCGGGTGTCCTTCTTCCTGATCAGCTCCCTGCAACAATCGGTAATCTTCTTGAGTGTCTTGTTGGAATCCGAGTTGGTGGTAAACGATTCCTTGTCGAGCACGCGACCGGCCAAATCGCTTGAGGCCACCACGGTACGCTGCGTGCCCAAATCTACACCTATGGCTACGGCCCCTGCAGTTCGCAGCCGAAGAAGGAGTGGTGGCCGTCCCCCCGTTGACTCCCCTTCGATCTCATTAACTAGACCGAGGGTCTTCAACTCTTCAACAATGATTGAGACTGTAGAACGCTGCAGTTCGGTCTGTTGTGAGATCTCAGCGCGCGAGATGGGGGCTCGCTCGCGCACGTAATTTAGAATGATCTGGCGATTGATATCGCGGATGGTGTCAGCCCGCGCAACACTCGCTTTTCTGAGGTCTATGTGTCGCAAGGTATCGAAATACTCTTGGTAAGATCAGTCCGGAAACACAATCGCAAACTGCCGACTATATCAGATGGATATTAACACATGATACTCAGCACGTTGGCTCAGATGCGCCAGCTGTGCGCGTGCAACGCTCAAGAGTTTGGAAAACCCGCCACTAAAAGAAAAAGCATCAAAGCCATCGAGCGGTTATCTCTGGCAGATAGATTCGCAAAATTGTCCAATGAACCAATGATGTCTGAAGCCGCTGGGCTTAAGTAACGAGCTAAATTCACTTCGCTTCAATCAACAACGCAGCGGGAGCCAACCCCTCCGCGGTGGCCCTTAGAGTTACTCTCCCCGCCTGGTTGCTGGATTGAATAATGGCCAGGGCCAGGCCGTGGAAGGCTTTACGATGATTTGCTTTGAACGGCTCGTGGCTGACTTGACTGCCGTTGTCGACCCCGGCAATCGATCCTGCGCCGGTCACCTGAAATCTAATCAGATTATCTGCATCAGGCACCACTGTGCCGTTCGCGTCAACCACTTTAACGGTGACGAATGATAGGTCATTAGCGTCAGCTTTGATCGTCTTACGATCCGGACTCAGGATGATTCTGACAGGTTGACCCGCCGTGCGGACTTCCTGAGTGAGCACAACCTTCCGGTGGTTGCGCGAGACTGCCCTGAGTATTCCTGGCTCGAAAGGCACTCGCCACATGACATGCAGATCATCCCCAGATTTTCGTTTTGTGCCCAGAGACTTTCCATTCAAAAACAATTCAACCTCTTCGCTGTTGAAGTAGGCCCAAACGTCAACCGTATTGCCCTGCGTCCAATTCCAGTGCGGGAAAATGTGCAACACGGGCTTCGTGGTCCACTCGCTCTGGTACATGTAATATACGTCTTTGGGAAAGCCGGCAAGATCGATGAGGCCGAAGTAAGAGCTGCGGGCTGGCCACGGATACGGGGTCGGCTCGCCGATGTAGTCCCAACCAGTCCAGATAAACTGGCCGGAAAAAAAGTCGCTCTTCTTTATGATCTTCCAACTCTCTTCCTGCGTTGAACCCCAGGGCGCGCTGACGTTGTCGTAGGCGGATACACTGAAGTCCGGGTTTCCATCCTTGAACTCTTCATCCCACTTATGCGGCCACCGGCGAATCACATCTGAAGGCATGTCGTAACTACCTCGAGTGGCCAGGCCCGAGACCGTTTCCGTACCAATAAGCTTGCGACCAAGAAAAAGCTTTGGGAACTGTGGAATACGATCGTGCGCGTAGTTGGTCCCGACCAGATCCAGATCGCCGTTGGCGATCAGCGTGTTCCTCTCATCCACAAAGTTCATGGCGCTAGTGATCGGACGCGTCTTATCCAGGCTACGAACGATTCCGGAAAGTTCTTTTCCGATAATTCCCGCGGCTGGATCGCCTCCCCACTGTTCCGAGATCTCATTGCCAATGCTCCAGATGAAGATGCTGGCGTGATTGCGATCTCGCAGCACCATGTCCTGCAAATCGCGTTTGTGCCACTCGTCCCAGTCAAGGTGATAGTCGAACTTGGTCTTCTCTTTCTTCCACATGTCAAAGGCTTCATCCATTACGATAAAGCCCATTCTGTCGGCCAGGTCGAGCAGTTCCGGAGCCGGCGGATTGTGTGATGTGCGGATACCGTTGACGCCCATCGCCTTCAACATTTCGAGCTGACGCTCCAACGCTCGCGTGTTTACAGCGGCACCCAGCGCTCCCAAATCGTGGTGATCGCACACTCCGTTGATCTTCAACCGCTTTCCATTCAGCAGAAATCCTTTTTCGCGATCGAAAACAAAGTAACGAATGCCGAAAGGTGTTTCGTACGCATCGATCAACTTGCCAGCGACTTCGATCCGCGACACTGCCCGGTAGAGATAAGGATTCTCGACTGACCAAAAGGCTGGTCGATTGATTGTCAACTGCTGCCGTACTTCAGCACTCGCGCCCTTTTCCAATTCGTGTTTGGTCTCGATGTGAGCCACTTCCCTGCCCGCAGCGTCATAGACGACCGTTTTCAATGTAAACGATTGTGCCTTGGCCGAATCGTTGCGCACAGCAGTCTCAATGCTGATGGCGGCGATCTCTTCGCTGACACGTGGTGTCGTGATATATATTCCCCAGTGATCGACATGAAGGTTGTCGATCGTCGTCAGCCAGACGTTTCGATAGATACCGGAGCCGGAGTACCAGCGCGAGTTAGGCTGCTGAGAATTATCCACTTTTACGGCAAGGACATTTCTCTTATTGCCATAATTGAGATAGTGAGACAGGTCGTATTCGAAAGAGATGTAGCCATAGGGCCGCTTGCCGAGATAATGCCCGTTGATCCAAACCTCGCTGTTGCGATAGACGCCGTCGAAATCAATGAATACAGATTTGCCGTTTGCAGAGGCTGGCAGCGTGAAGGTCTTACGGTACCAGCCAATACCGCCCGGCAAAGCGCCACCGCCGAAACCGGCAGGGTTCTTTTCGTCGAATTCCCCTTCGATGCTCCAGTCGTGCGGGAGGTTCAAAGCTCGCCATTTCGAATCATCCAGATCCGGCGACTGCCCATTCGTGACGTCACCCAGATTGAACCTCCAGTCCCTGCCGAAGTTGATCGTGTTTCCCGGTCTGGGATTCGCCAATCCATGCGGGTGACAAAACGCGGCTAGCGTAATCATCAAAAGGCAAACTTTTTTCAATCTCTTCATCTCAATGACTCCTCTTTGCTTCAATTCGAGCGTCTCGTTCGCCCACTAGTCAGGTGTACGACCCACTTCAGTTTTATCGCCGGCTAGCGCGGAAGCTTTTTTCGCAAGAGCGCGACAAACAAAAATGAGTCGAACACCTCGACCTTTCCGTGCTTTGCGTCGTGGAACCCTGATCCGAAGTCGAGTCGCCGGTAAACTGGGTAGGTGGGTCTCGATTTATAGTGTCAAGGCCAGGCAGATCTCTGCTGGCGCCCTGCTTCGTCAATCCGGCATTTACTGACACTCAGGCTGCCGGCTCATAGGTGAACTTGCTGGCTAAAACCAGGCTGAGAGCTCCCATCAAAGTTGTCGATTCTCCCAGAGTGGAAGCAACTATGCGGGCTAGAGGCAATCCGCGCCGCACACTTCTTTCTACCGTTTCGCGAAACACCTCAGACACCAGCGGCCACGCTCGGGTGAGTGGGCCACCAATGACAATCATCTGTGGACTCAATCCGACAATCAGGTTTGAAATGCCGATGCTCAGGTTGTGCGCCGTCTCGATGAGCGCCTTTTCGGCCCGGGCATCGCCGGTGATCGCACGATCGATCAATTGCCGAAAAGACAGCTGAGAGAGATCAATCTTCTGTCCATTGAGCCGGCCATAGCGGGCCACTGCCGCCCGGCCGGAAGCAAACGCCTCCCAGCAATCGAAGCTACCGCAGGAACAGGCGATCGGAGCCTGGCGGCCGATGATCATGTGGCCAAACTCACCAGCCGCTCCACCCTCCCCGTGATAGATCTGTCGATCGAACACGATGCCTGCGCCCAATCCTTCGTGTACGAAGACACTAATAAAGTCGCGGGCTTCGCGGACTTCGTGCTGACCAAACCAAAGTTCCGCAAGCGCCGCAGCATTTGCATCGTTATCAATAGAAACCCTCAAACCTGTCGCGGCACCAATCCGGTCCGACACATTGAGATGACGCCATTTAAAACAGGGAACATAGAGCGCCGTACCACGGTCCGGGTCAACCAGTCCCGGCAAGCTCACGCCAATGCCCTCGATGGGCTGACGACTTTGGCGAGCTAGTTCGAGAGCGCATTCGATGGCCCGTGAGATTGTTTTTTCAAAAATCTCGTCGGTGGGAAATTCCATAAAGTCCAGAATGTGCCCGCCGATATCACCCGTGGCCACCGTAGTTCGGGTAGGAGAAATGTCGATGCCGATAGCTACCGCCGAGCCGGCTCGGAGTTGGACCAAAGTCGGACAGCGGCCCCCAGTCGAATCAGCCTTGCCAGCCTTTTCAATTGTCCCTTCCTTAATGAGCTCGTCGATGATCTGCGAAACCGTCGAGCGCTGCATAGCCGCGACACGGGCGATTTCTGCTCGTGAGATGGGCCCACGCTCGCGCACGTGATTCAGCACGATCTGGCGATTGATATCTCGCAGCGCGCTGGGGTTCGCAACGTGGGCTTTTTTTAGATCTATCCGTCTCATGGCCGCTCAACAATCGCAGGGGGACCGCATTAGGTTTATGTTTCTAAAGGAAGCCAAATCCCAATGCGCCAGGAAATCGGAACCAGCGAATGCACGCTGCTGGTATTTTCTGTGCAGACGGGAGTTCTGGAACAGGACGTCAGTCCGACTCTAACTTACCATATCGTGATAGTAGTTTGTTGTAAGTATGCACAAAAGCTGTTGACGAGTGTTTTATCTCACGGCTTTCGCTGCGGTGCAGATGAGACTGCCGTTTAAGTTTCTTGGGAAGGTGCCTGGTTATGACTGGATCACTCTTTTGATTAAATGGGAAGCTTACCGTTCGAGAGTAATCAGATACACTTCATTCTCTCTTAACAAAACATCGTGGACAAAAGCCTGTCCCGCCGTCACGCGCACGCGTCGCGAGTCAAAAGAGCGTCCATCATTCTGCTCAGCCAAAGCACGAACCTGCGCCTGGCTCAAGTTCCACGGTGAGCCCAGCTTAAGATAAGCGGTGTACACATCGTTGGCCTCATAACCGACTCGGTAAACGTTCATCTGATAAGCGCCCGGGGGCAAGCCCTTAGCCAGAACGCGCACGGGTCCGAAGTTTTTGGCCGGCAGGTCGCGGGTGAAAAAGCGTTGATTGCTTTCCTTCGTTGCCGGCGGTGTGTAGTTCCAGAACAATAGTTGGATGCCCCGCGAGCCTCGACATGCCCAACTATCGGGATCGCTGGAAGCCAGTTCGACATCGCCCAACCGGTTCAGGAATTGATAGGCGTAGAACGCAGGTTTGCGCAGCCCCTGGAAATTCAGCAAGCCAAAGCCGCCGTGAAACGGCGAGGGCACCGGGCCGTTTTCTTCAAAGATATCAGTGAAGGTCCAATACGACATTGAATCCGCGTAACCTTCGGTCCCTTTGAGCTTCGAAAGAATGTAAGGCGCTGAGACGTACGAATCGTGGACCGGATCGCGTGGTGAATAAGACGTACTCCATTCGGTATAGTGAAGCGGTAACTTTGGCAGCGCCGAAGACTTGATTTGAGCGCGCGACCCGCGGACCCCGTCAATGATCGCTCCCGGTTCGGTAACAAGATAGAGCTGCTGAACACCGTTCTCGTCAAACCCAATGCCCTTCACTCCGTAGTCGTGTGTACTAATGAAATCCAGCGGCACATGGTGCCTGGCGGCGAAGTCAATAGTCTCTGATACCCAGCCATTACCAGCCGTTGCTGGTCCGCCGACGCGAAACGCAGACGACACGCTTTTAATTGCCCTGGTCGTGACTTCATACAACTTGAAATACTCCGCCTGCGTGCCCGACCAGAAGTACTCGAGATTCGGTTCATTCCAAACTTCGAAGTACCACTGCTTTACTTCCTCGAGGCCGTAACGCGCGGTCCAATGTTGAACCAGGGCTTGAATCAACCGCTCCCACTTGCTGTAGTCTTTCGGTGGGGTGCTGTTGCCTTTCCACCAGAATACAGTTTTGGCACCGCTGGCCAGTGCTTGCGGCATGAAGCTAAGTTCGACAAAAGGCTTCATACCGATTTTCACGATTGCGTCATAGATCGCGTCGATGTATTGAAAGTTATAGACCGGACGGCCCTGCCGGTCTTCGCTGTAGACGCCGAGTTCGTCTTGTAAGAGACCATGAAAACGGATGTACTTAAAACCACATTCGCGATGAACTAAGGCGAGATCTCGCTGCCAATCGGCGCGCAGGCCTTCCGCGGCCCGGCCCGCGCCCACTACTTCGCGAAAAAATGTATTGTGCTTGCCTTTTGGCCTTGAGTAGTCCACGGCAATTACTCGTCGAACCCGGGAACCATTTGAAGGGGTCTGACTTTGAGCAGCGTTGATGCCGCAGATCAGAAGAACCCAGGACAAGGCAAGCGGAAAACGTTTATGTGGTGCGCGGAGGTGCTGCTTCATAATAGGACCGACGGCAACTAAATCAAACGATTACGTAACAGTGCTGAATCGGGCCGTGACAATCAACTGGCTGAGTAAGAAATTCAGTTTCTGTTGATTGTGATACCGGGCCAGTCGTCTGTGCGGAAGGGGGAAGCGGGCAGCCCTGTCTGGTTGTAGAGATTGGCCACAGGATTGTCCGCCCAAGCGTAGCGAACTGCTACCGGGCGCGCTACGTCTTTGCTCCAAACAATGATGGTATCGCCCTGCACGCTGGCCTCAGCCCACACGAATTTGTGGTCCGCCCCGGCAATTGCAAAACCTTTAGGTGGTCCGCCATCCGCTGTTTTCAGTCCGCCACCAACATGCTTGAATTTAACCCGAATCTTGTCATCCTTGACTGAGAACGAATCATAGAGCGGGCCGGACGGTTCGACTTTTTGATGATATGTTTCGGCCAGGGCCCAGGTCGCGAGCCGTTTGCCGACGTCAAGCTTGTTACGCGGGTGTATATCATTTGCATCGCCACTATCGATGATGACCGCCATGCCCGTTTGCGGTGACTGCAGCGTCATGGTTTGCGCCTCGCGCAATTCGGCCCAATCGCTTTCTCCGGGTTCAGCCTTCGCCGCTTGCCAATTAGCGAGTTGCACAAAATAGAAAGGAAAATCACCTTGATTCCAAGCCGTGCGCCAATCGCGAATCATAGTCGGAAAGAGCGTCCGATACTGATAAGCCCGGCCGGCATTGCTCTCGCCCTGGTACCATATCGCCCCGCGAATGGCGTAACGCGTGAGCGGCGCGAGCATGGCGTTATAGAGAACGCTGGGACTATTCTGATTTGTTGGTCCCGGGAGCTCCGGACGCGATCCATAATCCGGTTTCTTTGGCTCCAGCGCCAGTTCAACCTTATAGCTCCAGGGACCGGCCAGTGAAATCGCTTCAGCTTCCTTCGCACCTACCGACACCACAGACATCAGCTCCGTGCGACCAAAACCGCCTTCGCCGGCCCGATCAAAAACGCGCACTGCAATCACGTTGCGTCCAGGTTGCACCAGGGCACCGGGAACGTTATAGCGGCGCGGTACCAGATAGCTGTTTGGGGTATCGTTGCCCGTCGCGCCGACGAGCCTGCCATTGAAGTAAGTGACATCGAAATCGTCGATCGCAGTCAGGTTCAGGGTCAGGTCCTTTTCGGCCCATGACGCCGGTAGATCGATTTCTTTGCGAAACCAGACTGCACCATCGATCATTAATCCAGCCGTTTCGAAAAACTGGGGCAGATTCATTTGGCTCCAACCTGTTTGACTGAGCTCTGGATCGGCATAGCCAAGGGCCTCGCCTTTGTTACCCGGATCCTGGTAAAGATTCTTTCGTTCCCAGTCCGCGAGGGCGCGGTTGTAATTTTCCTGTTGCTGTGGCAGTGATTCCAAACTCTCTTGGTACCGATCCAGAATCGGCTTGAGGTCAGGAACCGAAGCCAGAGCTTCATGACTGGTCCAGGCTTCCGCCGGTGTGCCGCCCCAGGAAGTGTGAATCAAACCGATAGGTATTTTCAGATGTTGATAAAGCTCACGCCCGAAGAAGTAGCCAACGGCGGAGAATTGTCCTACCTGGTCCGGAGTGGTCACCACCCAGCGCCCTTTGACGTCGTCCAGAGCTGAAGCGGAAGTGTTCTTCTGAACAGTGAAGAGATGCATCTCGGGATAGTTGGCCTGGGCCACTGCCTCGGCCCCGCCGCTGGCGTTCACCAACGGAAACTCCATGTTGGATTGCCCCGAACAGATCCAGACCTCGCCGACGAGTACATTCTTGAACGTCAATGTATTGCCACCGGTAATCGTAAGTATGAATGGACCACCGGCCTTTAGCGAACCCAGAAAAATCTGCCAGTGGCCCTGACCATCCGCCCTGGTCCGGCGGGTGCTTCCGGCAAAGCTCACACTCACACTTTCGCCCGGCTGCGCGGTGCCCCAAACACGAGTCTTGCGGCCCTGCTGTAGCACCATATTGTCACCAATGATCGAAGGTACGCGAATCTCAGCCTGTCCCGGTTGCGCATGCAAAGGCCAAATACCGATGAACAAAATGAGTAGAGACAGTTTTTTCATTGCTTTCCTCTATGGTGAAGGTCTCAGAATACTACTAGCGCGCGCCACACGATAGATGTTCACTTCACAGCACTCGCCAAATTCTTCAATCGTGCAGTTACATTCAGCAGCGCGCGTCCATCGTGATAGGCCTCTTTCCAAATCCGTGCCTTGGTGCGATCCGGTGTGGCGCCATCACGTTCGACAGTGTCATAAATGCCACCTAACTCATGATCAACCTGGCGGTCTCTGATGAACTGCCATTGAAGCTGGAACGCCCTGAAGTAAGCATCAGTCATGTTTCCATATTTTTCATGCAACAGCAGTAAAGCGTTAAGGCCTTCCATTTGCACCCACCACTCTTTGCGCAGATCTTCTGGCCGGCCCATGGTCGTGCCGTCGCGATAAAAGCCCCCATAAGTTTCGTCCCAGCCGTAAGCCAGCGCGTGGTCCACCAGCATCCGGGCCATGCCCTCAGTTTTTGGATCGCGGTTCTCTCCCAGCACCTGCTCTGCCTCCAACATCAAGTAAGCAGTCTCGACATCATGGCCATACGAATCGTGATCCGGGAATGCGCGCCAGTCAGTGGTAAAGTAGAGATTCATAACGCCCGGCTCGACGCAGATCTTGTCCCGCACGACCGCGAGCAACTCCGCCAATCTCCGCCGGAGTATTTCGTCGGGCCACACCTCATAGAGTTGCGCAAACGACTCCAGCAAATGAATGTGGGTATTCATGGATTTGTAACCGAGCGGAAAGCCGGCCAAGGGAATAATCTCAACGCGGCCGGTGCCGACTTTAGCCTGGACCACCTTGCCGTCGCGCGTAAGCCACTCAAAGTATCCGCCGTTCCTGGCATCATGTGCGTGTTCATCTATCCAGTGGAAAGACGCCTTTGCCAGTTCCAAATCTTTCGGATCTTGCGTCGCCTGATAGGCGGCGGCTGCACCATAAAGGCCGAAGCTAATCCCATAAAGATGCTTGCCGTCAGAGTAGCGCTCCGTCACTTTCCCTTTGTCATCCAGGCCCCAATAGAATCCGCCATACTGCTTGTCCCACAGAACATTATTCAGATAGTCCATGCCGTGGGAAATGACCGGGAGAAACTGATCTTTCAAGTCGGGACGCTTCATCACTATCTGGGCCGCCAACCAGGTCATGCGCCCCTGAAAAACCGAAAACTTGCCATCGCTTTTGGTGCGCTGCCAGTCCCGCGAGAAATTCGAATAGAAGCCGCCGTTTTCCTTGTCGACTGTCCGGGGAAACCAAACGCCGAGAACGTCTCGCCGCAGGGTTGTTTCCATCTCGTCGGCGAGCGTCAAGTAATTAGCCTTGGTCGGAGGGACGTAACTGATCGGAGCAGGTTCGTTTCGGACGCTGTTGACAGTCTGCTGCGCCATGCTGCGAATGCCAGGAGTGCAAAGCATTATTAACACCAGGATCGTCAGTTTGTATAGCATTCTCTCGTCTTGCATAAAGCGTCAATTACTACCAGGCTTACACGCTTGCCGACGGTCAATGAGGAATGAATTCTTGAGTTAACTGCGACGGCCGAATTAAACGCCTACTTACTGTTGAGCAATTGATCGGCCGCCAGCACCAGAAACATGTAATTCGAGGAGCCTCCCCCCAGCACATACTCACCTTGTTGCCAGAGATAGGGAAAGTCTTTGAGCTCTGGGAAATCTGGACGGATTAATGCCGTTCCGGATGCGACTCCTCCTGGGATATAGGACCAGTCGGCCCGATTGATGCCATAGGCAATTGTCATTGAGCGCGAGCCTACGCCCGAAGCAAACGAAGCAGTGTTTTCACCCGGGTGCACTCCCAGCACGAAATTCAGAGCACTGAGCATGTATTGGGAACCAACGATGTCCGGGAAGCCCCGATGCAGGAAATACTGATCCACACCAAAGCGTTGAATATCCCAACCGGCGCCCCAGATCACGGGTCGATAGGGGACCCCAAACGGAGTCTCTCGCTGATTTCTGGTAGTGCTGGAGTAGTTCGCTGATACAGCGGCGCGGATCTCGTTCACAAAAGTTCGATCCTTAAACTGACCGATAACTTTACCCACGGACCACCCCACTGCATCGATCTGAGCAACGATCTCTTTTCGGTTGTTCGTCAGCACTTGTTCATACTCAGGCTTCTTCGTCGTCAGCCACAGTTCCACCGCGGCAACCACTCGTTCATTGAAACCCTTCTTCGGATCTCGATCGTGTTTCCAAAGGGCTTCCGCGGCAGTTAGGCTCTCTTTTGCCAAAGCGGGGTTTGCTCGGTTGAGGACACGAGCCGCAATTGCGAGCGCAGCAATCCCCTTGTACTCGTGAGCGGGATTTTGTTCCGCAAACACGAGTCGATCATCTAATTTCCCAGAGGTGGTCGCCGATCGTTCGTCTGGTTTTAGAGTTGAGTCGTAAAACAGATTGTCGGTGGAATTGGTTTCTTCGCCGAGTAATACGTACTGCTGGAGAGTGGGCACAATGATTCCGCGGTACAATCGTCCCATCGCGCGATAACTTCCGAGTATGCTCAACACTCCGTGCTCGACTTGTTGCAGCACGTCGGGTTTGCCATCAGGCTGATGGATCTTAACCAGTCGCCTGGCCTCATCGATGGTGGTGTCGTCGTAGTTAACGCCAAAGGCTTCATACGCATTGGCCAGAATCGAGATTTCATCCGCCTGCGATTCAATACGCAGATCGTCGTCGCCTGCATCGTGCCAACCGCCGGCGTTGAGCCCGGGTATAGTTTCACCGGGCTGCCATTGGTTAAGGGTGGAAGGGCCCTGCAGGTAACCATCGAAATGGTTGTAGTTGATTGGGGCCATTCGCGCGTCATCCAGGTGACATGCGCCATGCCAAACTCGATATTGCTCTTCGACCCGCATATGACACATCTGCACCGGCAGGAAGTATTCAATAACCGGTTGCCAGATGCCTCGCCTGTAAACGCCGGACGATATTTGAAAAGGTTGAGTGCGGAAGCTGCCATACTCGGCGACGTACATCCCCGGCTTCGTGAGCTTGCTGAAATCGAATTGCAGATACTTGTAACGGAGAAACTTTCCCCAGGCTTCTGGCTTGCCCGAAAGAGCCTCTTCAAATCCGCCGCTTTCCGAGATGCGCTTTACCTTGACGATATCCTGCCCGGGGTCTGAATCATCCAACTCAACTATGGCTATCTTTTGCTGCTGCGGGTGATAACCTACCTGAGATACATGGACCACTGGCTGATACTTCCAATCAGGAATGGCATGCGGAGTAACGATCCACTCAATGGCTGCCTTTTGAATGCCCGCAGGAACCAATGAACGAACGACAAACCACCCGTTGTTATGTTTATTCCGTCCATCGAGTAACTGTAGATCTCCGCTGCGGCTCTCAATGATCATTCGCTGCGTCTCGGTCTCGGGAGCAACTGAAAGCCGCCGGCCAGCGGCGAGCGGCACTGGCTGGATCTCTCCATAACTATCCTGCCGGTCTGGTCCATTTGGCTGGCGCGGGAAGATGCCTGATTGGCTGTCCAAGTACCAGCTTTTGCCAAACAGAGCAGCGGGGTATAACTCAAAGTTAAACCCAACCTTGCCGACAAACGCAGCCGGCAGCGGACTGTCCAAATCCACGACTATCCTTACGCTTGAGCCCTCCCCACGCACGCGAACCTGGTATGACAGATTCAAATCCGGGTATTCAATCGGATTAAATCCTTTACGATTGCGGCTGGGATCGGGATAAGAAAGCCAGGTGGTGATTTCGTTGCCTTGTTTATTGACGACGCGCTTGTCCTGTTTGGGCATCGGCTGCCATTGGCCTGGCGTGGGATCCAGGCGCAGGTCGCCATTAGTGGACACGCGCACTCCGTTTTGCACAATGACTACGCCGCTCTGATGGCCCTCGGGATAAATATCCTGAAACGCCATCACATTGAGTCCCGGCATTTCGAAGTATTCTCGATCATTCAATTGTAGTGCGGGTCGCCGCGCCTGTTGCGTAGGCGTATCTACGAATAACCACAGGAGTGTCAAGGCTGAGAGTGCGGCGATTGAGATACAGCGCTTTGAAATCACGGAGTTGTCACCATCCTCTTAATACCACCCCAGGCAGGTGGCTTACCCCGCGCGCCCTGTGCGGAGTCCGCTCAAGCTCTTAATGGGACCCATCTCCACCGCTTGGTGGGATTGACTTCATGGCACCGCAGATGAGGTAAGCTTTCAGACTGTCTCGTTTCGCTTTCTAATATCGCTTCAATAACTCCAGCATCTTCCGATCGAGCTGGTGGCCTTTGAAGTCTTCGTATTGAACGTCCAGGCGTTCGCTGTCCATGACGCCAAACGATCCGCGCAGATTCCACATCGAAGATCCCCAGCCCGCTTCCTTCCAAAGCGAGAGGCAATCTTCCATCCAGGCAAGCGTAACGGGGTGTGGAGTTCTGTTAAAGCAACCCCATTCGCCGACGTGTATTTGCACGCCTTTCTTTACCAACGGTCGGTAGGGATCTATGTTTTCGCTTTTCAACCGGGCGCGATCCCAGAGCGTTCCTTTGTCGTCTTTAAACGGCCAGGCAGGAATGTTGAAGCTCTCGAATTCATCCTTAGGGACCCAGGTAGCCGTGTAATGACTTACTGCTTTTGGCAGATAGCCGCGCGTACTTTGCACCAACCCAAGCTCCGCAATTCCCAGCACTGGCGCCTGACCGATGTTGATGCCGTCGGCAACGATGAGCCGGTGGGGATCTACGTCGCGAATACCTTTGACGAGGGCTTCTACTATTTCCACGTAACGCTCTTCCAGGTAGCCCTCGTACGATCTCATTTTGGGCGGTTCGTTGATTAGGTCAAAACTCAGCCCGCGATTAGGAATGCCTTTATAGCGCCGGGCAAAAGTTTGCCAATGGAAGATAGCACCGGCGAGCGCTTTGTCCCGCTGTGACCTGGTTCCGGAAAAGAGGTCGGCAGTTTCCAGCTCACGATTGTTAATACAGTAACCAGGTATGCGATGAAAGTTTAGGTTGATATGGACCCCATATTGCTTTCCTAAGTCTATCGCACGATCGATCTCTTTCAACGGCGTCTCATTGATCACGGACCAGTCGTCTTTTCGACCCCACACCCAATAGGACAAAGGCAAGCGGGCAAAATCGAATCCCCACTCAGCCATGGTTGCAAAGTCGAATTCATCAAACGCCGGACGCTTCTGCGTCTGTCCCGGCGGCACAAAGTTGCCCTGCAGATTAAAGCCACGCCAACGAGGAATGCGGCTAGCGGTGAGGTCGTCATCAACTGCCGGCGAAACTTTGTCTTCGCCGAGCACAACGTTCGGGGCCACAACGCCGGCGGCACAGGAAATGGCGAGATCCTTCATGAAGGTTCTACGGTGCATGGAATCCACGACCCAGTGTTACGCGAACGTCAACCCGAAACCGTACTTGAAGAGCGGATCGTAATTCTTATCGCCGACGTTAATCGGAATCTGCGCCATGGACCTGGGCCACGAAAACGAAAGCTTGCCGGTCGGCTTGTAATCGCCGAAGAGCACGTCCGCGACGCCTTGTCCTTCGGTTCCCGGCAGCCAGGCGGCAACAAAGGCATCACACTGGCCCAGCGCCTCGGCAATGATCATTGGCCGGCCGGAGAGAAGCACTGCGACAACCGGAATGCCGGCCCGTTTCAGGTTCGAAATTGCCATCACATCTTCAGCGGCAAGCGACAGATCTTCTTTGTCGCCAACGCCTTCGGCATATGGAGTCTCACCAATCACCACAATGCCCACATCCGCGCCGTTCGCGCCAGAACCATCCCTGGAAAACGTTACCTTCGTCGCCTGCGAAACAGTATTTTGAATCGCTTTAAGAATCGTGGTGCCACCCGGAGTTACGTCGCCACTCTTGCCTTGCCATTCGATGGTCCACCCACCACACTGATTGCCGATGTCATCGGCGCTTTTTCCGGCAACATGAATGCGAGCTAATGTCTTCCTGAGCGGCAAGGCCTTCCTCTCATTCTTTAGCAGCACCAGAGACTGGCGCACGCATTCTCGAGCAACCTGCCGGTGCTCGGCAGAGCCAAAGGTCTTGTGCAAACGCCGGTCAGCCAGTGATGAACGACTCTTGTCCATCAAGCCCATCGCAAACTTAACCCGCAGAATGCGCGTGACCGCATCGTCAATCCGCGACATCGGTACTTTCCCTTCCTTGACCAGCTCGCGCAAAAGGTTGAAGAACTCTTCATACTTGCGCGGCACCATCACCATATCCATGCCCGCATTGATCGATATCGCAATCGACTCTTTGTAGTCTTTCGTTATCTGATCGACCGCCGCGTAGTCGGATATCAGGAAACCCTCAAACCCCAACTCCTGTTTCAAAATCTCAGTTAGCAGCCGCTTGCTGCCTGAGACTTTGACTCCATTCCAGCTGCTAAAGGAAGGCATGATCGAACCGACTCCAGCTTTGACTGTACTGATGTAACCTTGCAGGTGAATCGCTCTCAATTCAGCTTCACTCAATTGCGTGTCACCCTGATCGAGGAACCGCTTCCCCGCCGGATTGACGAAACTCGCAGTACCGATTTTTGTGCCGCCATCGCCGACGAAATGCTTGGCGCAGGCCAGCACGCTCAACGGATCGCTCAGATCATTTCGCTGCAGGCCTTTGACGGCTGCTTCTCCCAGGGTTCGAGCCAACTCCGGCACTTCACCAAAACCTTCGTAGGTTCTACCCCAGCGTTCATCGCGCGGAACGGTGACGCAGGGAGCAAACGTCCAATTGATACCCGTGGCGCGAACTTCTTCGGCAGTGATCCGCGCGGCGCTTTCGACCAGACGCGGATTGCGGCTGCAACCCAGACCGATGTTGTGCGGAAAGATCACCGCGCCTAGAACGTTATTGTGTCCGTGAACGGCGTCGGCGCCATAAAGGATAGGAATGCCGAGACGCGTTTTAACCGCGTGAGCCTGATAGTTGTCATACATGTCAGTCCAGGCATCAAGACTGTTCCCGGCTTTCGGATCGGAACCGCCGCCGCTCAGGAGCGAGCCCAGAAAGTATTTTTGAATATCGTTCACATCTTTGAGTGCGTCCTGCTCGGCCTGGGTCATTTGGCCGATCTTCTCTTCCAGGGTCATCCGCGAAAGCAGTTCGCGCACCTTTGCATCGTAGGAAGAGAGGGTCTTCTGAGCAGGATTTGAACCGATTACCAGGCCCTCAATGATCGCCGGCGTGATCATGGTGGCGCCGGCAGCCAGAGCGGAAGACGTGACGAAACGGCGTCGACTAATTTTCTTTTTCATAGTTTTTACCCAAAAAACTCCTCATGCGGTACTGACCTCATTAGAACCGAGGTCGAGTCCATCGATCTTGAAAGCAAAGGCGTGCGAACCGGGTGACTCATCCGGCAGTTGGACCGTAAGCCCAGCCTGGTCCTGTCTCCATTGCAGCTTTCCTTGATAACCCAGCAACTCCACATTCGAGATCCTCCCGGCAACGTACTTACCCGTGGTCGCGAGTGGCGCAATCACCGTCTGGCTTTGCGGCCAGCCCATGACGAAGGCATACAAGGTGTTGCCTCTGGTAGTAAATCTGACGTCGTCAGCCGTCAGTTCCCTGCGCTTGTTCTCATTGAATTTGGGGTCGGTGGTCGCGGCTTGCACTGCTGGACCAGCGCCGTAAATCTTCCACGGTCGCGTCGCGTAGATCGCCGAACCGTTCGTGGCCATCCACCTGGTAATCTCGCCGAGGATCTGTAGTTCTTGAGCGTCCAGCATACCGTTGTTCGGCAGGGGAAAGTTGAGCAGTAGGTTACCGTTACGGCTGACGACGTCGACTAGCAGGTCAATGATGAACTTGGGTGACTTGTAGGTAACGCCTCGCTGGTAGTGCCAATTGCCGATACAGGTATCCGTCTGCCAGGGATTGGGCCAGATGTCATGGACCACTCCGCGTTCCACGTCCAGCACGCAAGTACCCACCGCACAATCCTCCGGATGTTTGCTCGTATAGACCCCTTCGACTTTGCCATGATGGCGCCGTGCATTCGAGTTGTAGTAGTGTGTCACCATGTCCAGGCCCCATTGCTGAAACGGCAACGAACCATCGCTGTAAAGGAAGTCGGGTTGATGCTGGTCTATCAGATCCTTGATGCGCAGAAACCAGTCAAGCTTCCAGGATTCCGGGATGCCCTCCTCATCCCAGGGCAGGTCTTTGTAGATCTTCGGACAGTCGAGATAAAGGTCCACGTATTTCGGATCGGCGCCGTCGTAAGGCACTCCGGCCAGAGGACCAAACTTGTCGGCGCCGTGACTGACAGAAAACCATTTGTATGTAATCCAAAGATGTTCGGTCACGCCGAAACGCAATCCGTGTTTTAATGCTGCCCTCCGAAACAGACCGACGATGTCTTTTTTCGGTCCCATCCGGACCGAATTCCAACGCGTGTGTTTTGAGTTCCAGAGACAAAAGTTGTCGTGATGCACGCCCATTGTGACAAAATATTTCGCGCCCGCCTGCTTGTAGAGACCGACCAGATAGTCGGGGTCAAACTTGTCCGCCTTCCAGGTTTCGATCACGTCCTTGAAACCAAACTTCGACGGATGGCCGTACGTTTGCACGTGGTGTTTGTATTGCCATTCGCCCTCTAGATACATGCCGCGCGCGTACCAGTCGCCATATTCGGCCGCCGATTGTGGTCCCCAATGTGCCCAGATACCGAACTTGGCATCACGATACCATTCGGGTATACGGTAAGCCTTTAGAGATTCACGCGTTGCTTTGAACGGCCCAGAGGCAATGCGCGTCTCGCTTTGCTCGTTGGCGAAAACCTGCGCGGCTTTGAGCGCAGGAATGGTTCCAGCCAATAGTTTGATCGCGTCTCGCCTGGTTATGGACACTTTGAAGACCTACTATCCAAAAGCTTCTTTCGGATTCTTTGCGAACAAGCGAAGGTCTCTTTACTTTCTCGGTGGAAGCACAGACTAAAGTCGGAGGAGATCGCATAGATCATCCTCGGCGGACTCGTTTGGAAACTAACCAAACATTCTTATTTCGCCCACGCGCGATTAATCTGCCACTTCACTTTTCCAGCAAATGGATCATTCTTTAGCACGAAACCGCTCGCAGCTGGATCCAGCCTCAGGGTCTGCAGATCTCCATCAGGCAACGCGAAGAGTCCCGATACCGGAGCAGGACCGGTACTGAACACGCGCAGCTCGACATTATTCCAGTCCATCTCCGAGGTGCTCTGGGCTACCTTGATGTGCGGTAGAACGGAATTATCTTTGACTAACATCACAACCGGAATCGGTCCCGGTGCGATCTCGTGCCACTGTGTGCCCTGATACACCTTGCCGGTTTGATAGTCGATCCACACACCGGGCGGCAGATAGACTTTACGGCTGGCAGCTTCCTCAAACATTGGCGCCACCAGCAAATTCGATCCGAACATATACTCATCGTCAATGGTCCACGAGGTGCGATCATCCGGATACTCGAAGAACAGTGTCCGCAACATTGGGAAACCACGCGCCGAGGAGTCTTTTGCCTGCGCGATGATGTAGGGCATAAGCGAATATTTCAGGCCGAGCGCGCGGCGAAAGTCTTCGGTTAGAGCTTCGTCATATTCCCAGGGCTCGCGAGGTGGCGCACCGTGCGCCCGCGTGTGCGAGGTCAGCACCCCCCAGGCCAACCACCGGCGGTAAAGATCGCGCGGCGCGCGCTCGACAAAGCCACCCACGTCGTGACTCCAGTAAGTGAAGCCGGACATCCCGAATGACAAGCCGCCCCGCAGTTCCGCCGCCATCGCGGAATTTGTGTTCTCAGCGTCGCCGCCCCAGTGCAGTGGATAACGCTGACTGCCGGCCCACGCACTTCGGGCCCAGATCACATTTTCGCCGTTCACTTCTCTGGTTACTTCGGCAACAGCCTTGTTGTAACGAAGCGGATAAAGATTGTGCTCGTACCAGCCCGTGCGTCCCGATGCGTATTGTCCCGTCAGCGGCGCTCCTTCACCGAAGTCGGCCTTGATTGCGCCTACCCCCAGTTTGAGCAGGTTCCGGAGCTTTGTCTGGTACCACTTCACTGCTTCCGGATTACTCATGTCCACCACCGCATCTTCAAACGGCAGTGCTCCGCCCTCGTTCTTCACCTCATAACCTTTGTCCACCAGTTCTTTGAATAATTCGTTCTTGCTCGTGAAATAGGTGTACTGCCAGAGGCTGATGCGAAAACCCTGCTGCTTCAGGTCGGCGATCATCTTTGCCGGATCGCGGAACCTCGAACTCGAAAATTGATAGTTGCTGCGCCAGTCAGTTTCGAACCACCCAGTATCGAGGTGAATGACGTCCGCCGGCACCTTATGTTCTCTTAGCTTGGCGGCCACGACTCGCACTTCGTCCTCTGATTTGTAGGTAATGCGGCTCATCCAAAAGCCAAACGACCAGAGCGGCGGTACTGGACTGCGACCAGTTAGCGCCGTGTACTCAGACAGAATGTCTTTGGGCTCGCCGAGAAAGACAAAGATGTCCAGGTTTTCGTCGCCGGAATAAATGACATTGTGCGCGTCAAAGTATTTCCCGAAATCAAAGGTGACCGGGGCGCTGGTGTGCACGAACATGCCGTAGCCATTACTGCTGAGAAAGAACGGGATTGGCTTGTACATGTATTCGTTTTGCGTGCCCATGCCGTCGCGCGTGAACTCGACGACACGCTGGCCGCGCTTGTTCAATCCCGTAAATGACTCTCCGCAACCGAAAATCTTCTCGTCGTGCTGCAGCTGAAAGGTTGCTGCAACTCGCCGGCCCAGGTCGCTGGCTCGACGAATGAAGGAAAAAGGAATCGGCGTGATGAACGTGTTTGGGTCGCCGATGTTTTGTGTGCGCGTGAGCAGGTGACCGGTCTTATCGTAGAACTCGATGTGCCAGGGCTGCTTGATAATACGCACTTGTCCGAAGGCGCTGGTGTAGATAATCGCCTGCTCACTCTGTTCTACCTTCCAGGAGGTATCCTTCCTGACTGGACCATCGAGCATCAATGAAGAACCGTCGCCGAGTGGCACGGCTCGCGTATTGAACCGCAACCTGACGGTGCGCGGGCTAACGAAGGTAACGGAGAAAGGCAAGATTGGATCCTGATCGTATTCGGTTCCGGGAAACTCGGTCGATCGACCGCGCGCGAAGGTGAGATCCATCTTATTGAAGGAGAGGGTAGTGCTTCTAACGTACCGATTCCATTGCAGCGTGCCCTGACCGGTGGCTGGATCAAAAGCCGTTACTTTGTTACCGATGAAGTAGACATTCTCCATCTTCTGAAAGTCCTGGCTAACGTCGACCGGGTCGCCAAGTACCTGGGCGTGCGCAGTAGGGGCGAACCCGACTAGGCAGGTGAAGACCAAAGCGAGAATGGTAATTGGGCGAGCAAACCGCCCGACTTCGATACATTGCGATGTCAACTCTTCACCCTCCGCTCCGTAAAGTTCATCAATTCGGAGACAATCACCCCAAGCTGGATTGGGTGACGCAGTGCTTATGTACTAAACCCGGCTGCGGCCCAAATTTAAGCATCGATGGTGACACGAAAAGCAATGTATCCAGACACCATTCAGTCACTTGGTTCCAGTAGCTAACTTGGGATGCAAAATGTTTGTTGTAAAACCAGACAAAAGTCTTGAGAGGATATTACGGCGGGTAGTACGAGCGCAATAGTTTTGATGCAAAGGGTTACTGACTTCCATGAAATTGTAGTGTTCGCACTCGGGCGGGGCTAACCGACATTCCCGACGCCACTAAGAAAGCACTTTGTTTTTGCTGAAGGCTGTCCTAACATCATCATCACTTTCCATTGTGTAGCTTTGCGTTGGGTTTCGAGAAAATGTCGTGTGTAAGAAATGCTGGAAGGTCTGGAACCTGGGGAGCTCGAAGCAACCTGATTTTTCTACTGCTTCTTCTCTTCAATGGTCTTCTCACAATAGCAGTGGTTAGGCGGAGCAGTGCCAGCCAACCACCCGAGTCACAATACCCTTTCCAGAATCCCAACCTGCCCACTGAAGACCGGATCAAAAACATCCTTTCGCTTATGACGTTGGATGAAAAGATAGCCGCTCTGGGAACGAATCCCAGTGCGCCGCGATTGGGAATCAAAGCGAGTGGCCACGTCGAGGGCATACATGGTCTAACGCAAGGCGGACCGGCGAAGTGGGGCCGGCCAGCAACGATTCCGACCACGACGTTTCCCCAGGGAATTGGTCTGGGCGAAACGTGGGACCCGGAAATTCTGCGACAGGCGGCGGCCATCGAAGGTTATGAAGCCAGGTACGTTTTTCAGAGCAGTAAATACCATCAAGGCGGACTGGTCATCAGATCACCCAACGCCGATCTCGGTCGCGATCCACGTTGGGGTAGGACCGAAGAATGCTACGGCGAGGATCCCTATTTCAACGGAACGATGGTGGTGGCTTTCGTAAAAGGCCTGCAGGGCGATGATAAAAACTACTGGCTCTCCGCCGCGCTTATGAAGCACTTCCTCGCGAACAGCAATGAGGACGATCGCGACAAAACGTCTTCCAACTTCGACGAGAGACTGTTCCGAGAATACTACTCCGTTCCCTTCCGGATGGGCGTTATCGAAGGCGGATCGAGGGCGTTCATGGCTTCGTACAACTCTATGAACGGCGTGCCGATGACCGTCCATCCGGTCCTGAAGAGTGTCACGCGCAAGGAGTGGGGACAGGATGGCATCATTTGTACCGATGCCGGCGGGATGCGTAATTTGGTGAGTTCGCAAAAATATTCTCCAGACTTTGATCATGCCGCAGCCGCTTCGGTGAAGGCAGGTATTGGACAGTTCCTGGATCGCTACGCAGATGCAGTGCGTGGCGCGTTGAAAAGAGGCTTACTCGTAGAAGCCGACATTGACGAAGCACTCAAAGGTAATTTCAGAGTAATGATCAAGCTCGGCCTCCTCGACCCAGCGGAAAGGGTTCCCTATTCAAAGATCGGCAGCGAGCCTGAAGATCCCTGGCTGACCGAAAAGCACAAAGCCGTCGCGCGTCTGGCAACTCAAAAGTCGATTGTCCTCCTGAAAAACTCTAAGGAGTTTTTGCCACTGAACCGAAAAGCATTGAAGTCAATCGCTGTAATCGGCCCACGCGCAAACGAGGTCCTGCTGGATTGGTACAGCGGCACGCCACCTTACAGAATCACACCACTGGAAGGAATAAAGACCAGTGCCGGGCCAGATGTAAAGGTCGGCTTTGCGCCTAACAACGATGCTGACGCCGCGGTAGAACTCGCACGCGCATCGGATGTGGCAATCGTCTGCGTTGGCAACCATCCCAACGGCGCCAACGACACAGTCTGGGGCAAAGTCTCAACACCGAGCGAGGGACGCGAAGCGGTCGATCGGCAATCGATCTCGCTCGAACAGGAAGAACTGGTCAAGCAAGTCTACCAGGCGAATCCCAGGACCATCGTGGTGCTCATCTCAAGTTTTCCCTACGCCATCAACTGGACCGAGGACAATGTGCCGGCGATCGTTCACATGGCGCTCAACAGCCAGGAAGAAGGTCGCGCCCTCGCCGATGTAATATTCGGCGACTACAACCCCGCTGGACGATTAGTGCAAACCTGGCCCAGATCGCTTGAGCAGTTACCTCCCATGATGGATTACGACATCCGTCATGGGCGAACCTACATGTACTTTAAAGGCAAACCGCTGTATCCCTTCGGTTACGGTTTGAGCTATACGACCTTTTCTTATTCCAACCTGCGAACCAGCAGCAAGTCGCTGACTGCGAATGGTTCAATCCTCGTGAGTGTTGACCTCAAGAACACCGGCAGTCGCGCCGGCGAAGAGGTGGTTCAGTTGTACGTCAAACACCTGAGATCTTCTGTCGGCAGACCCGGGCTAGAGTTAAAAAGCTTCAAGCGAATCGCTTTGCAACCTGGCGAGACCAGAAAAGTGGGATTTGGACTTAGTGGAGAACAGATCCCTTACTGGGACGTGTCCCGGCATAAGTGGGTCGTAGAAAGCGATTCGATTGAGATCATGATCGGGAGCTCTTCAGCGGACATCAAGCTTAAGAGCACGGTCAAAGTTGTGAAATGAAGCCGTGATAAGACCGGAGCCACGGAGGTCACGAGATTTTGCATTGCCAGACAGACAAGTTCCTGGCAAATCGGACTTACCGTCCGTTGTACGTGCTCCCCCTTACTAATAGCTGCTGTCTATGTCAACTTTCCAATTCCTTTTGCTTCGTAATCCGAGCAGGATAGAATTCCTTTATGGTGAAGAATGATTTGTCAGGAAGATCAATCATCGCCGGTGAGCCTGGCCGTGAAAACTCAAATACCTTCCGAGCCCTCGATCCGCGCTCTGGTGAACCGACTGAACCGGTCTTTTTCTCTGCGGACCTGGAAGGACTGAAGAGAGCTGTTACCCTGGCAGGCGAAGCGCGAATCGAATTCGGCAAACTGCCTGGAAAACAAAAAGCAATCCTGCTGCGTCAAATCGCCAACAACATTGAGTCTCTGGGTGAAGCACTAATACATCGCGCGTCGCTCGAATCGGGATTGCCTAACGCACGCCTTTTCTCAGAACGAGGTCGAACGTGCTTTCAGCTGCGACTCTTTGCAGAACTGGTTGAAGAGGGTTCGTGGGTTGATGCGCGAATTGATCTGCCAGACCCCAATCGGCTGCCGTTGCCCAAGCCGGATGTTCGCTCGATGCTGATGCCGGTCGGTCCGGTAGCCGTGTTTTGTGCGAGTAATTTTCCGCTTGCATTCTCGGTTGCCGGAGGTGACACGGCTTCGGCTTTGGCGGCGGGTTGCCCGGTTGTCGTAAACGCACACCCGGCGCATCCGGGAACCGCTGAACTCGTCGGCCACTCTATTGCCGAGGCAGTAAGGACAAGTGGATTACCCGGGGGTATTTTCAGCCTGCTTTTTTCAAACGATTACCAGATCGGACAAGCGCTGGTAGGGCACCCCGAAATAAGAGCGGTCGGCTTTACGGGTTCGCGTTTGGGCGGCCGCGCTTTGATGGATATTGCCGCAGCCAGGCCCGAACCCATTCCGGTGTTTGCGGAAATGAGCAGCATAAATCCCACGTTTATTCTGCCGAGCGTTCTGGCGGAACGGACCGATGAAATGGCAAAGGGGCTTCATGCTTCGTTTACGATGGGTGCAGGACAGTTTTGCACGAAACCCGGTTTGGTTGTCTTGCCTCAATCTTCACATCTGACGGAGTTCACCGAGAAGTTGTCATTACTTACGAAGGATACCGCGATCGCGCCGTTGTTGACGCCGCAGGCCAAAGCAAACTACGAGAATGCTCTGGATAAGAGAGACAAGACACTACTACGACGTTCCAGCGAACACGAGCTGAACGGTCTTTGCGTAAATGCGACGTTGTTTCAAATAACCGCTGAAGGTTTTTTGCGAACCCCTGAATTGAGCGACGAGCTTTTCGGACCGACAACCTTGCTGGTTACTTCTGGGACGCGGGATCAGTTGCTCGAGATCGCGAGATCAATGGAAGGGCAACTAACTGCGGCAATATTTGGGACCGTTGATGACTTGAGGAATTTTTCCGATCTGATCTCGATTTTGGAAACAAAAGTTGGACGTCTTATTTTCAATGCCTTCCCGACCGGAGTTGAAGTCGGCCATGCTATGGTCCACGGTGGAGTGTACCCGGCAACTTCAGACTCACGCTCGACTTCGGTCGGAACTCGCGCGATAAACCGGTTTTCCCGACTAACCTGTTATCAAGGGTTTCCGCAGGATGCTTTGCCGGACGAATTGAAAGATAACAATCCAAATGGAATTTGGCGATTAGTCGATGGCGAATTTACGAAGCGGGCCTGCTGACGAGTAGTGACTTAGTTTGAGGTCTTCTCAGTGCAACCTTTGTGAGATCACACTGAGAAATCGAATTTGAAAGCACTACTTTCTCTTCAGGCAAGTTGGACCTTTACTCGCTTGCCGGTTCGTGCGGCTTCATAGATCGCCATAAGAATTGCAATGTCACGTCGGCCAAGCTCTCCCGGAACTCTGGTGGGTCGACCGGTCAAGACGCAATCGGCAAAGTCGTCCATTTGAGCGGCCTGTTGATTTGTAACCGGGTAGTTAAGCGGACCGCGGCTGCTGGCTACGGTGATGCCGCGATACGAAAATGCGCTCTTGAGATCCATCCAGCCTTTCTTTCCTTCCAGATGAAATTGGTTGGCACCACGGTTAAAACTCGCCAGGCCCTCACAGTTCTCTCCGTGGGGGAACTCCAAAGTGAAACTGATGGTCTCTTCAACCTCGTTGAAGAGTTCGGGATTGAGTTTCGGCTCCTCTTTTGCCGTTACATACTTGGGAGTGCTGTCTGTCGCCATACAAGCGCCATGAACGATATAGATACCCAAATCCATCAGCGGACCGCCGCCTGCAAGTTTCTTATCGGTGCGATGCTCGCGCTCGCGCATTACATAGCCAAAGCTTCCGGACATTTTTGTAAACCGTCCAAGTTCCGTCTCTTTCCCCAGCCGCTGCATTTCAAGGTGATATGGATCGTAATGCAGGCGGTAGCCTATTCCGAGTTGAACACCTGCGGCTTTACAAGCAGCAATCATCCGGTCGCAATCGGCCACCGAGGTAGCCATCGGCTTCTCGGAAATCACGTGTTTGCCTGCTTTTGCTGCACGAATTGCAAACTCGGGATGGAGACCCGGTGGGGTGACAACGTAGACAATATCAATCTCTTTGTTATCAGCAATGCGATCCAGGCTCTCATAACTGTAGATATTTGTCTTCTTCAGATCGTATTCTGCGGCCCACTTCTCACCTTTCTCCGGGTGGCCGGTGACGACGCCGGCAAGGTAACAGAGTTTCGTTTGCTTCAAAGCTGGACCCAGCTCGCCAGCTGCATATCTACCTAGCCCGAGCAAGGCCACTCCGAGTTTGCGCCCTTTGTCTTGTCGCGGTGCTCGCAGCGTCAGAGCATTGACCCCGGTTGCCAGCGCTGCCGTTCCCACGAGAAGCTTCGGCAGGAACTCACGTCGGGAGCAATGTAGTTTGCGGTCTCCAACTTCGTGTTTCTTATTTGCCATCGACAGATCCTTTCATTGATCGCTTTATGATGATTTCCTTTTCGTACGTCGATTACAGACTTGGCGTCGCGGGCTTGAGCGGGAGATCCCAGGTCAGCGCGCCCTTAACTTTTAGCTTCCGCTTATAGACTTTGTCGGCGCTCATTACAAAAAGAGTGTCGCGGTGTTCGCCGCCGAAGGTAAAATTTGCGACCCGACCGTTTGGCGTTGGAATGATGCATTGCACTCTTCCAATCTGATCGGCGACCTGAATACCCATTGCAGTAGCAACGTAGAGCCGCCCATCTCTGTCAACACGCAGCCCGTCAGCACCGCTCCAATCGAGCGTGTCGGGTGCGTAGATCCAAAAGAAGCGTTGTTTGTTCTGCAGCGATCCGTCGGCCTGTATCTGGTAGCTGTAAACCCAATGTGACCGCGAATCGGCTACGTAGAGCAGTGTTTGATCCGGCGAAAGGGTGATGCCATTGGAAAACTTGAGCCCAGTGTCGACTACCAGCTTGGTCCCGTCTGGTTTGATGAGCCAGACCTTGCTCGGCTCCGGAGAATTGGCCTGCGGCGGGTTCGTGACATAGACATTGCCGTTGTGCGCGACGGTAATGTCATTACCAATGAATCCGTCGGCTATGATCGAAGACTTCCCGTCTGGATCGTACGCGAGGATTTGCTGAGTGTTTGTTGCAACCGCGTAGAGTCTGCCATCGGGACCAAACGCCTGACCATCTCCTCTCTTTGAGTCGGCATTGAAGAGAGTAACTGTTCCGTCAAGACCGATCTTGTAAGTCCTGCTTCCGGGAACGTCGTCAAAAAAGATCTCGCCTTTCGTGTTAGTCGCCGGCCCCTCGGTAAACTGGTAGCCACCGGCAACGAGTTGCCAGTCCTCGCCGGGGACGAGAACATCGTTCAGCGTGCTGTTTCTACTCGGACCCGGTTTTATGCCCTGGGGCCAGTCTCGCCACAGCCAGCGCATCGCGTCGGGGAAAATCGCAGTTGCATGTTTGCCGTCGTGAGCGCCACTACCCCATACGTGTTGCATGTCGTAGCCTGCGAAGGCGAGAGCACGCGCCATCGTCTGGTTCGCCATCCACCAATCGCCGCCGGCATTGTCGAGGTCATTTGTTCCGTCCTGCAGGAATATACGAATCGGCTTCGGCGCGAATTTGCGGATTAAGGTTGGGTAAGCTTCTCCGCCGCGCAAGCCGACAAAGGTGCCGATCGAGCTGAATACGCGGCTGAACTCTTCGGGCCGTTCCCACGCCGCGGTGAAGGCCGCTATCGCTCCACTTGATGCACCTCCGATGGCACGATCGTTACCATGATGCGACAACTTGATCGCCCGTCCATCCGCGGTCTTTTTTGTCTCGACTTCGGGAAGGAGCTCCTCCAGCAGAAAGCGTACATAACTGTCGCTAAGGCTGTCGTATTCGTAACTCCGGTTGAAACGATCGAGTGCGGCGCCAGCATTCGCAACCGGTACTTTCCCGTGCATTACAAATACGCCGATCGTCACCGGCATGTCCTTCTTGTAAATTAGATTGTCAAAAACGATGGGGGCTTCAAACTTGATCCCATCCTGGCCTATGTAAACACACGCGGGCTTGTCAGGCCTGTACTGAGCCGGAACATAGATCCAGTATTCACGCGTCGTTCCCGGAAAGATCTTCGACTTATCGAAGCTGAAGTTAAGTATTGCGCCTTTGGGTACGTCGGACTGTGGCTTTGAATCCGGTCCGGGCTCATAGTTATCGATCGTTTGAGGATAGGCTACAGTTGCCAGGAGCAACAGGAGAAAGAATGGGAATGGCGCGTGGGTTCGTGACATGGAACCTTGTCTTCAATCAGATGTTGAGTTCAAAATCGCCCGCGTAAAGATTACCTTGTGAGGTCCAGGCACGCCGACGGATTCAAAACGAACCTGTGGCTGGTTTTGTGTCAAGCCCTGTTAAGCAAGGTGAGCACCCTGGGTCCCTACATAGACGCTGTAAAGCGATTGGCTGGCGGCGATAAAAAGCCGATTCCGCTTGACGCCGCCGAAACAAACATTGCTCGTTGCTTCTGGTAGAAGAATTTGACCAATACGCTGCCCGTCTGGAGCGAAGACGTGAACGCCGTCGAAGCCTTCGCCGCCCCAGGCTCCAACCCAGATATTGCCGTCGATATCGGCGCGCAACCCGTCGCCGCCCCCACTTAGCTCGCCATCTTTTGTCTTCAGCCTCATCGCGACAAACTCCCTACTGTTCTGAAGTTTCTTGCCATCGGCGACATTCCAAATCTTGATAACACCCGGCGAGGTACCGGTGTCAGCAACATAAAGGCGTTTGTAATCAGGCGAAAAGCATAGTCCGTTTGGTTTGGAGGCCTCGTCGGTAACCAACTCGAGTGCGGCCGTCTTAGGATCAATGCGGTAGACAGCTTCCTTGATTAGCAGTTCGCCTTTGTTGCCCTCGTAATTTCCCATGCTGCCGTAACCTGGATCGGTGAACCATACGCCGCCGTCCGGGTGCACCACCACATCGTTGGGCGCGTTGAACGGCTTGCCTTGCCAGTTATCGGCAAGAACCGTAATTCTGCCATCGCGTTCATAACGCACCACGCGGCGTGTACCATGTTCGCACGAGACCTGGCGTCCCTCCCAATCAAAGGTATTACCGTTGCTGTGGTTGGAAGGATTGCGAAAGACGCTGACGTGGCCGTCTTCAAGGAGCCATCGGCGTTGAATGTTATTCGGAATATCACTCCATACCAAGTAATTGCCGAGACTGTTCCAGGCCGGACCCTCCGCCCACAAACTGCCGGTGTGTAAGCGTTGAATGGTGGTGTTCCTCAAATAGTATTGGGAAAACCTCCGATCCAACACAATGATATCTTTATCCGGATAGCGTACCGGTGGGCTGCCTGGTTTGTAGTCGCGAGCTTGGCCGTACGCGCGCGACGCTACTGCCGCGGCAACGGTTGCGACCAGGAAGGAACGGCGTCCGATCATCGACGATTGCGAAACCTCATCGTCTCGGTGTTTGAAGTTATCTGCCTGGCGTGTTGAATTCATGCTGATTCTCACTTAGCTTCGAAATAGCTATCCCGTTTTTCCCCAGCCCTTTTTCCAGAAATCCATAAATTTGATCCATTTGAACGGCGCGCGATCTCTTGATTCCAACATCGATCCGAGAAAGTTCATTTGACGACGCTACAGTTTAGCCAATTCGAGTCGGGGCACCAGCGAATGTATTATCAGCAAAGCAAGCAGATAGGAGGCACCGGCAACAATAAACAAGCTCAAGTAACTGCCGGTGAAGGTCAAGATGTATCCCGCAGCCTTGGCGATTAGCATGCCGCCGACAGCACCCATCATTCCGCCGATTCCGACCACCGAGCCTACTGCTTGCCGAGGAAACATGTCAGAGGCCGTGGTGAAAAGATTCGCAGACCATCCCTGATGCGCGGCCGCCGCCAAACCAACAAGCATGACGGCAACCCATTTATTTGGAGTCCTCGCCGCAAAAATGATCGGAACAACACAAATCGCGCATAGTAGCATCGCGGTTTTTCTTCCCGCGTTGACGCTCAAGCCCCGCTTGATGAGACTCGACGATAACCAACCGCCGGCAACGCTCCCGATGTCAGCGATGACATAGACTGTAACCAGTGGGAGCCCGATGTTTTTAAGATCCAGCGTAAATCGCTTGTAGAAAAAATCCGGCAGCCAAAAGAGGTAGAACCACCAGATGGGATCGGTCAGGAATTTTCCGATAGCAAACGCCCAGGTTTGGCGATGCGGGAGCAGCCGCGCCCAGGGAATTCTCGCCGTCGGTTCGGGCGGATCGCTGCGAATGTAATGAAGCTCTGCTTTCGAAAGCTGTGGATGTTCTTCGGGCCGCCGATATAAGGCGAACCAAAAAAGCAGCCAGACAAACCCCACGACTCCGGTTAACACAAACGTCCAGCGCCAACCCAGGTTCAGGGCAATCCAGGGAACGCTTAGTGCGGCCACTATGATGCCGACATTCGTTCCAGCATTAAAGATGCCGGTCGCGAGGGCTCGCTCTTTTTTGGGAAACCACTCAGCGACCGTCTTGATTGCGGCCGGAAAATTGCCGGCCTCGCCCAGGCCAAGCGCAAAACGAACTACGATGAAACCCACCACGGAGCTAACCAGGGCATGCGCCATGGCGGCGAGACTCCAGAAGATTACCGCCAGCGAAAAGCCTTTACGCGTACCGAGCCAGTCCATAGCTCGGCCTGCGACTATCAACGCGATGGCGTAAGCCAGTTGGAACGCAAAGACGATATTGCTGTAGTCAATTTCGGACCAGCCAAGTTGTCCCTGAAGTGTCGGCTTGAGTGTGGCGATGACCTGGCGATCGAGATAGTTGAGCGTCGCTGCAAAAAAGAGCAACGCACAAATCATCCAACGGCAGCGTCCAATGCGCGCACCGGCAACCTCGACGGCGGCGATAGTCGCGCTGGTCAAGCTCGCTGCAGCTGACGGCGGTGGAGACAAATCAGACTGGTGCGACGAAGAACTTACGTCGTGCTGAGGATCACCCATAGTTTGCGCCCACTTATGATCTGAATTCGCAAGTCCTCACTACAACCACGAAGCCGTATCTGGGGTTTTGGCGAAATCGCTCACCATCGAAATACTTTCAAACGGTTATAGCCGTCAACCGGCCATTTGACGAAACACTCTGAAGTGTTCTAGCGTCGGAAACTTTCCGGCGGCCTCGGCTCGTGACGCGGGCAATGTCCTTTTGCAGGTCACGTGCCGCCCGAAGCACGCCCGGGAAATCCTGGGAGTCGGCGAGAATCGGCAACGCGACGCCGCGCGCAACCAGTGGCAGAGCACCAGGCGTCCCGGCGAACTCGACGTATTGCTTCTGCCCCAGCGCGTACGTCAAATTCACGCACAAACTGATGCAACCCGGCGCGCTGAACAACCTTTTCATGGAAACCGTTATCAACCTGGTTACCTCATTCATTATTGAGGGATTTCAGTAACCCTGCCCGTGACAACAAAGCGACCGCTGATTGACCCAGTCGTCTGCGCATCGGCGCGCCCCGTGAACCCGGGCTGTTTGCCGCCAACGCTGACTAGAAACTCGCCCGGCTCAATCACGCGCTTTCCTGCCTCGTCGATCAAAGACATCTGTCGCGGCGCTAGCATGAAAGAGATTCTCCGCTTTTCTCCTCGCTTAAGAGAGACACGATCGAACCCCGCCAGCGCTCGGATCGTAACAGGCACGGACGCGACTATATCGGAGACATATAGTTGAACAACTTCTTCGCCGGCTCGCTCGCCAACGTTCTGCACGTCGGCGCTTACCTTGACCGAATCGCCTGCGTTGACCGTCTTCCCGCTAAACTTCAGGTTGGTGTATTCGAATCTTGTAAAGCTCAAGCCAAAGCCAAACGGATAAAGAGGGTCGCCCTTAAAGTAACGATAGGTCCGGCCCTGCATACTGTAATCGGTGAACGGCGGCAACTGGTCGACAGATTTGTAGAAGGTAACCGGGAGCCGGCCGCTGGGGTTGTAGTTGCCAAACAACACATCAGCGATTGCGGTGCCGCCTTCCTCGCCGGGATACCAGGCCTCAAGAATCGCCGGGGCGTGATCGTTGGCCCAGTTAACCGCCAGCGCGCTGCCGCTGAGCAAGACAACGATCACCGGCTTCCCGGTTGCACTCACTGCTTTCAGCAATGCTTCCTGTCCTTGGGGCAGTGAGATGTCCGTGCGGTCGCCGCCGCGAAAACCTTCAGTGCTCACGGTCATCTCTTCGCCTTCCAGGGCGGCCGAGATGCCCAGCACCATCACGCATACATCGGCTTGCCGGGCCGCAGTCACTGCTTCGTCGATCTGCTTTTCGACAAAGCGTGGATAGGACCAGACAAACTTCGCGATTGCCTCCCGGTTGTACTGAAAATACTCGAGCCGGATATCGTACGCATGACCGGCTTCGAGCTTCACTTCTTTCGTGACGGTCTCCGTCGGATTGCTGGCCCAAACGTCGATCAGGAGCTGGCCATCGAGATAAAGGCGCGCACCATCATCGGCTGTGATTCCCAAATGATACGTGCCCGACTCGGGCGGCGTGAGCCTTCCTGTCCAACGCGCTGAGAAATTATTTTCGCCCACGTCAGGCGTCGGCCTGTATCGGCCCCAATCAAAATTGATCTGAGTGTCGACGCGAACGGTTGCGGGTTGACCGCGCAACTCTTGATTGTTGAAGTACTCGCCCTTGAATCCCGCCGCTGTGCCCTTCCCATTGACCGTCAAAGCCGAGGCGGGCACGGGAATAACATTTTCTCCGCTCAGCGTGGAGCCAAGCGCGTAAATAACTTTGGTATCTGGCGACACCGCGTTCTTGATTCCGGCCAGCGGCGTAACCGACTTCGAAGGCCTGCCGCTGTAGTTTCCTACCAGCACTTCGGGCGCGTCGGCGTTTGGCCCAATAACGGCGATGGTCTTGATGTTTTTCTTTAGCGGCAGCGTGTGGTTCTCGTTCTTCAAAAGCACCATCGATTCACGCGCAGACTTCAGCGATAGTTCACGGTGCGCGGCAGAATCATTCTCGGAGAAAGGTATTTGCGCATAACGAACCGTCTCGGGAGGATCGAACATGCCAAGCCTGAATCGCGCTGTCATGAGCCGCTTCAAAGAGACATCAATCTCGGCCTCGGTAATGATTCCCTCCCTTACGGCCTGGATTAGCGCGGAGTATTCTCGGCCACACGCCAGATCTGTTCCCGCTTTGACGGCAATAGCCGAGGCCTCGGCTTCCGTCTTGGCATAACCGTGGCCCTTCCAAATGTCTGAGATCGCGCCGCAGTCTGAAACCACGTACCCATCAAAGCCCCACTCTTTGCGCAGAATGTCGACCATCAATCTGTTATTCGCACAGCACGGTTCAGCGTTCGTGCGGTTGTAGGCGCACATGACTGAGTACGCCTTGCCTTCGACCACCGTGGCGTGGAATGCAGGCAGATAAGTCTCTCGTAGATCTCTTTCGTAGGCTTTCGCGTCGAAGCTATGACGCTCAGGCTCGGGTCCGCTGTGCACTGCATAGTGTTTCGGCGTAGCGATGACCTTAAAGTATTTCGGATCGTCTCCCTGCAGACCTCTCACAAACTCAACTCCCAAACGTGACGTGAGATACGGATCTTCGCCGTAGGTCTCCTGGCCGCGGCCCCAGCGGGGATCGCGAAAGATGTTTATGTTTGGACTCCAGTACGTGAGTCCCTGGTAACGTGCGTGTTGGTTGTGGCGCAAGAACTCATGATGCTTGGCGCGAGCTTCAGTCGAGATGACATCCGCGGTCTGGTGTATGAGGGTCGCGTCCCAGGCCGCCGCCAAACCGATTGCCTGCGGAAAGACGGTCGCATATCCGGCACGCGCCACGCCGTGCAATCCTTCGTTCCACCACTCATATTCAGGAATGCCAAGCCGTTCAATTGCTGGAGCGGCATTCATCATCTGCGACACCTTTTCCTCCAGAGTCATGCGTGAGACTAGATCGTCAACACGTTTCTCAACCGACAGTGACGGATCCTTGTAAGGCGGAACGCTGACCTGAGCCCGGCCCGTGGGCGGTACATTTGCGAACAACAGCGCGAAAACGACCAGGCAGTACACAATGAGAAAACGAAAGTTATTCATATGTGCTCCGGTGATCTAATTGTCTGACTATTGAGAACTACTTCCTTGCGTGCGGGATGCCAGGCTTGTCAGACACGTAGTGCTTGCCATGCTGCATCGCTTCAATTCCGTTTGGCGCACGTTCCGCCGGAGTCGCGGCACTGACGATCAGTTGGATTGAGTCGTCTTCCAGAATATCAATCTTGCATCTGCCGGTTCAGACCCAACGCGACTGAGTCATTTGAAAGTTCCCTAATAATCGAACGTCGCCGGCACTTCCCACAGGCCCGATCTAGTCGAGCGGAAAATCGCTTCGATCACAGCCATGTTCCTGATTGATTCAGTCAGCGAAACCGCTGGGTCGGTGTCTTCAAGGATACTGCGTGCGAACAAGTCTCCCTGGATTGTGTATTGGTCGCACAATTCGAACTGCACAGTTTCAGCGCCGGCTCCAAACAAATCCGATCCATCATCAATCAGAATCCTGGTGCTCTGGTCAGGGGGAGCGTTGACCGGTATTTGAACCTCGATCCGTCCTCGCGTCCCCAGGATTTGCACTCGTTGAAACGGTGTCATGCGAGTGCTGCACGTCATGACCGCCTGTCCGCCTGGAAAATCGAGGAGAGCGGACGTCAGCACGTCAGTGCGGGTGGCCGGATCTTCGTCAATCAAGCCAACGACGCGCCTGGGCTCCTCCCGAAAAACCAGGCGGGCGAAGTAAATGAGATAGCAACCAATGTCCATCAGCCCGCCCCCGCCAATTTCGGCGACGTTGCGAATGTTCTGCGGGTCTGTATTGTGATAGCTGAAGTGGCCCATGACTGAGCGCACTTGGCCGATCCTGTCCGCAGCGATAAGTTTCAAGACCTTGAGCCACTGGGGATGGGTGCGCACCATGAAAGCCTCTTCAATCCTTACGCCGGTGCGATCACGAGCCTCTTGTAACAGAATTGCTTCCCTGGTATTGAGCGCAACTGGTTTTTCGCAGAGCACATGCTTCCCCGCCTCGGCCGCTTTGATGGACCAGGGCACATGCAGGTGATTTGGCAGGGGATTGTAAATAGCCTCTATGTCCGGATCAGAAAGCAATTCGTCATATGATCCATAGGCCCTGGGAATCCTGAGTTCGCGCGCGAAGCGTTGTGCCTTTTCTAGTTCCCTTGAGGCCAGCGCGATCACTTCGCACCACTCGCCGTGTTGCATAGCCGGGATCACTTTCTTCACCGCGATGTTCGCAGCGCCCAACACGCCCCACTTAACTCTTTTGGTCATCGCCTTATCGCACACCCAATAGGATATCCAGGGTCAATTGGTCGAGACGCTCGTATGGCAGTTTCCTGGCCGCGAGTTCTGCTGGATCCAGCGCCAGCGATTTGATCTTGTCAGCCTTCGCGCGTGTGTAAGCGCCTACAGGTTCGGCGTATTCCGGATCAGCGGCGTGAATCTCAGCGAGTAATGCCTGGATCTCAGCGTCTTGGTCGAATTGCTGCGCCTTGTCTTTCAGAATCAGGTAATTTCGCATGCAGCCAGCGGCGAATTCCCAGACGCCGGCCTGATCCTCATTCCGATAAGCATGCGCATCGAAGTGGCGCGATCCTTCGTAGCCGGAATCCTCCAACAGTTTCACCAGAAAGAAGAGATTTTTGATCGACTCGGATCCAAAACGAAGATCCTGATCAAAGCGCGGGCCTTTCTGATCGTTCAGATCGATGTGAAATAGCTTGTTTGCCTCGATTGCCTGAGCTACGACGTGATAGAAATTCAGACCTGACATTTGTTCGTGGCCCACTTCGGGGTTGACGCCGACCATCTCAGGATGCTCGAGCGTAGCGATGAAGCCGAGCATCGCGCCCGTGGTCGGTAGATAGATATCGCCGCGCGGTTCGTTAGGTTTCGCTTCGAGCGCAAACTTGTAGTCATAGCCCTGGTCGAGCGAATACTCACAGAGAAAGTTCAACGCTTCGCGATTCCACTTCAACGCTTCGCGAGCATCCTTGGCAGCGTCGACTTCCGCGCCTTCGCGTCCGCCCCAAAAGACGTAGACGTGAGCGCCGAGTTCAGCGCCCAGGTCCATCGAGCGCATCGTTTTTTGCAACGCGTACAAACGCACGCGCGGATCGTTCGAGGTAAACGCGCCGTCCTTGAAAACGGGATCGTAAAAAAGATTGGTGGTCGCCATCGGTACTTTCATTCCGGTATCCACCAGTGCCTTCTTGAAATCACTGACGATGCGATTGCGATCCGACGGCGTTACATCAATCGAAAGCAAATCGTTGTCGTGCAAATTGACTCCGTAGGCACCCAGCTTGCTTAACTCGTGAACGATAGTAACGGGACTTACTGTTGGCCGCGTCGCATCGCCAAACGGATCGCGACCACGATTTCCGACGGTCCATAATCCAAATGTAAATTTATCTTCCGGTTTTGGTGTGTACTGTTTGCCCATTCTTTTCTCCAGTAGTCCTATCTTGTTCTAGCGTGCGGTCCTGAGTACCGCATCAAAGGCTGGCTTCGGCTGACCATTACCATCGAACAAGAGCGGATATGATGTACGACCTCTGACTGGCCAACCATTCAACCAGGAATCAGCGTCAGTCACGCCCCAGAAAGTCACGCGGTCGATCACATCACGATGCTTGACGAATACACCAAAGAGATCAGCGTAACGCTTCGCCAATGCCTGCTGAACGGAATCGGGTAAGCGTTTGGGATAGGGATTCAGCGCCGCTTGTAGCTCGACGTTCAACGTAATGTCAGCGCCGCGATGTTGCGACGCGGACGGCAATACATCGATGTCAAGTTCGGTGATATTCACCTTAATACCGAGTTTCGCAAACGCGGTGATGGTGTCGTCCTGCTGTTGTACCGTGGGCCAATCCATTTTGTTGTGAGCCTGAAGGCCGACTGCGAAAACCGGAACGCCGCGAGCTTGCAACTTCTTGATTAGTTCGAGTGCGCCCTTCCTCTTTGCCTCGTTCTCGAGCGAATAGTCGTTGTAGTACAACTGCGCCTTCGAATCGGCTTCGTGCGCGAACTCAAACGCTTTCACCAGATAGTCCTCGCCGATGATATTCATCCAGAGTGACTGGCGAAGCGTTCCATCTTCATTGAGGGCTTCATTGACGACATCCCAGCCCTTGATTCGTCCTTTGTAACGACCCACTACGGTGTGAATGTGATCGCGCATGCGGCCGAGTAGAGTTTCGCGATCGACGGGATTGCCCTTGTCGTCCTGGAAAACCCAGCGCGGCGTTTGATTGTGCCAGACCAGCGTGTGCCCAATAATGACCATGTGATGCTTCTCGCCAAACGCCACGTAGCGATCCGAGCCATCAAAATCGTACTCGCCTGGCTGGGGATGAACCGATTGCCATTTCAAGATGTTTTCCGGTGAGATGGAATTGAATTGGCTCGTAATGATCGCCACGCCACGCGTATCCTTCTCGGAAAACTGCCTCTGGTTAATCGCCACGCCGATCAGGAAGGAGTGTTTGAACGCACCCTTGAGATCACGTGTTTGCGTGCCGCCGCTGACCACAATGACCAGCAGCAGACTCACTACCAACAACAAGGATTTAGTCATTCCATAGCTCCTTAGTCAGTTATCGGAACCGCGGTTTGAGATGCGTATTGCTTGCGGCGTTCGACCAGTTCGTCCTGGATGCGGAGGTTGAGCTTCTTGCCGATCGGGTAGACCGCCAGGCATACAAGGGCGAGGACCAGAGCGACCGCGGGATAGAGGCTCGCCCCGAGGCGTATCCCCAGCAATGCGCGCTCGGTTTGCACGACATTCGGGACGTAACCGTAGGCGTCAATCACCCAGGCGCTGAGTGCTCCACCAAGACTCAGGCCGGCTTTCAGAGCAAAAAGGATGCCCGCGTACATAAACCCGGTCGCGCGCCGAGATGTTTTCCATTCCGAGTAATCAGCCACATCGGCGATCATCACCCACAACAGCGGAACCGTGGGTCCCCAGCCGAGGGCCCAGAGAACACTCAGGCCGAACATAAGGCCGATTGAGGTTGGGCCCACAAAGAAAACCAGAACGGTCGCAATCGTCGTAACCGTCATCCCCACGATGAAGACTGTCTTCTTGCCGAAACGGTCGGCGAGTGGTTTGGAAAAAATGATTCCGACGATTTGAATCAGGCTACCGATCACGAAAAACAGACTCAGACCCACGGCAGCGGCATTCGAGCCATCGGGATTGACGAGCAGGCCAAGCGAATTCAGCACCGACTGCCAGCCCGTTGCCGGCCCGGCGGTGCTTGCGAGGCCGACCTTATCGAGGAAGGCCCTGAGCTGCTGCGGATCAAGGTAGTAGGCGAAGAAGTAGTTAGATGAACTGCCGCGCACAACGAGCATCGTGAAGACGAGCAGCGTGAGCACAAACATCACGATCCAGGGGCCGCAACTGAAGACATTCTTCAGGTCGGCTCGCAGCGAAGATCTTTGTCCCGGCAGTGGTTGGACTCGTTCGCGCGTAGTGGCGAAGGTGATCAGGTTCAGAACGATGATAATCGCGCCGAAGATGGCCATGGTCATGGCCCAGCCTCTCGCGGAGTCACCTTTACCGAGTTTGGCTACGAGGGGCAGCGGCAATGCCTGGATGATGAACTGTCCGATCAGGGCTCCGACAAATCGATAACTCGCGATGCTGCTGCGTTCGCTGACATCCGGCGTCATAACGCCCATCAGCGCTGAGTACGGCGTGTTGTTGGCGGAATAGAGCATCATCACCAGCGTGTAGGTCAGGTAGGCGTAGATGAGCTTCCCGTGGGCCCCAATATTGGGCGTTACATACACCAGCCAGAAGATGAGGCCGAACGGCACCGCAGTGAAAAGGATCCAAGGGCGAAACTTGCCCCAGCGCGTCTGGGTCCGGTCTGACAATGCGCCGATTACCGGATCAAAAACAGCGTCCGCCAGCCGGAGCAGCAGGAACATCGAGCCGACCGCCACCGCCGAAAGACCCGCCGTGTCGGTGTAAAAACGGGTCTGGTAGAGGATCATCGACTGGAAGAAGAAGTTGGTTGCTACATCGCCGAGACTGTAACCAATCTTCTCTTTGACGGAGAGTCTTTTGCTGCTGTTCGTCATGTATTGGCCTCGTAAGATTCATTTGTGCAATTGCTCAGCCGCATAGCGGCCAGAAACTCAATCTCAACGGCGAAGGATCGCGCGTGGATATCTTCCCTACTCCACCCGCAGCATTACCTTTTGTAAATCGCAGTCGCGCGATGAATTGCCCAACATGATTTCGAAATCCCCCGGCTCGACAACGTAATTCATTTCTATATCGTAGAAGGAAAGCGACTCAGGCGTGATCTCGATCGCTGCCGTTTTGGTTTCACCAGGGGCGAGCGAGAGCTTCTGAAAGCCCTTCAGCTCCTTGATCGGTCTCGTTACTGAACTAAACAGATCACGAACATACATCTGGACGACTTCCGTCCCGGCGCGCTTGCCGGTATTGGTAACGTCAACCAAAACCCGCGTAAAGCCGTCGCGTTTGATCCTCTTCTTTTCCAACCGCACATTCTTAAAAGCGAACGAGGTGTAACTGAGGCCATAGCCAAACGCGAAGAGGGGCGAAACGTCGTCGAATAGATAACCGCGGCGCGCCGAAGGCTTGTAGTTGTAGAAAGCGGGCAAGTGTCCCGCTGAGCGAGGAATCGTGATTGGTAGTTTTCCGCCCGGGTTGTAATCACCGAACAAAACGTCCGCAACCGCGTGGCCGGTTTCCTGGCCCAGATACCAACACTCAAAAATGACTGGTACATTTTGGGCTACGTAATTGATTGAAATCGGCCGCCCATTAAAAAGAAAAACGATCACGGGTTTTCCGGTGGCCACCATCGCCTTGACCAGTTCCTCCTGGCGCCCAATCAAATCGAGACTAGTTCGATCGCCCATGTGATTCAAATTCCAAGCTTCGCGCGAGGTCTGCTCGTTATCGCCGATGGCCAGGACGATCACGTCAGCCTGTCGGGCTACTTTGACAGCTTCGGCAATTTGGCGGCGATCCTCTTCAGGGTCGCTGGCAACAACCTCGTCAATATGCCACGCGCCGCCGATCGTGATCTTGCACCCTTCGCTGTAAAGCACTCTCGCCCGATCGCCGACTCGGGCCTTAATCCCGTCAAGCACCGTAACGTCGTGCTTGGGCACGCCGCTGTACCCGCCCAGCAAACTGCGATTGGCATTTGGGCCAATAACTGCGATCGTCTTGATCTTTTTGAGATTGAGCGGCGCGAGATGGTTTTCATTCTTCAGGAGCGAGATCGTTTCGTGCGCTGCTTCCAGAGCCAGCTTGCGATTCCGGTCGCAACCGACGATGCGATCCGCTTCTTCGGGATCGACGTAGGGATCGTCGAACAAACCGAGCTTGAACTTCCAATAGAGCATGGGCGCAACGAGATCGTCGAGTTGTTTTTCCTTTAGCTCGTGTTTGCGAACGAGGTCGACGAGATGCAGATAGCAGTCCGGCTCGGGCAATTCAATGTTGACGCCGGCTTCGACCGAGAGCCGACACGCTTCCCGCTTGTCTTTCGCGACAAAGTGGCCGTGCGTTTCGGGCCGATAATTCAATTCCCAAATCGAGTAATAGTCCGAAACGACAAAACCATCGAAGCCCCACTCTTTGCGGAGGACATCACGCAGCAACCAACGGTTCGCGTGGGACGGCACGCCGTCGACTTCGTTGTAAGAGGCCATGACGCTGATGGCTTTCGCCTTCTTGATCGGCTCTCTGAACGTGAAGAGAAATGTTTCCCGCAGCACGCGCAATGAGACATTCGCCGGCGCGCAGTTCATTCCCGACTCTGGCTGACCGTGTCCGATGAAATGTTTCAACGTCGCGATCACGCGCTTCTTATCTTTGAAGGAGCCGTCGCCCTGGAACCCGCGCACTGCGGCGATGCCCATGCGCGAGACGAGATACGGATCTTCTCCGTAGGTTTCTTCGACGCGTCCCCAGCGCGGATCGCGGGCAACGTCCACCACGGGCGTTAACGCCTGATGCGTGCCGCGCAGGCGCGCTTCCTCCGCCGTCATCGTGAAAAGTCGTTCGACTAAATCGGGATTGAAGGCGGCGCCCAAACCGATTGGCTGTGGAAAACTCGTGGCATCGATCGCGGCGTGACCGTGCAGACATTCCTCGTGAAAGATGACGGGAATTCCGAGCCGGCTTTCCTGAAGAAAGAACTTCTGAATCTCGTTAGTAAGTTCAGCGGTGGCGCGCGCGTTCCTGCCGCCCGCGGCGTCACTAGGGCGGCCAACCTGGCCTAAACCGAGACCTTTCTTGAAACTCGCCCGTGCCTTCTCCAGATTGAATTTGCCTTGGGCGTCAACCAGAGTGTCGGCTTTTTGTTGCCAGACACACATCATCTGCGCCGCCTTTTCTTCAAGCGTCATGCGCGACAAGAGATCCTTTACACGTTTGGTCGCGGATAGATTGCGATCAAGGTAACGCAGCGTCTGCGCTTTCTTGTTCTTAACTTTCTTTTTCACAGAATCCTTCTTCATAAAAGTGGCCTTCAAGATTAGAGAGCGTGAGAGTGGCGGACGCGCGCGGCAGACGTCTTTAAGTAACGACTCGCGAATGTCAGGAACGTTGGCCAGTTCGGGCCGGGAGTGTGGCCGCCGCTATGTTGGCGAAAGGCGACATCGCCATCAGTCAGCGGTGTCTCCATCGGGGGGAACTCGGCGGTACCAAGGTCCTTTTTGCCTAAGAGCTTGTACACCGGACCAGCGCCAACCGCTGCCAGAAACATTCCTTTAGCATCAACCCAACCCTCGCCTTTTGCGCCGCTGCTAATGAAAACCGGGCGCGGGGCGCAGAGCGCAATCAGCTCGTGTGAATCAACCGGAAGGTCATTCCAGTGTAGCGGACCGGCGTACTTCAAAAAGTTGCCGGCCATCCAGTGATACTCACCAGTGCCGGCGACGTTCTCTACTAGCTCTCCCCAGTTGCGACGATGAAGTTTTGCGCCGCCCTCACCTGAAGAACTGACGTAGGCGATTGCAAAGCGCTGGTCGTAGGCCATGGCAACGAGCGTCGCCTTGCCATAACGCGAGTGTCCTTCAAGACCGACTTGCCTTGCGTCAACCGATTTGTCGGTTTCAAAATAATCCAGCGCGCGGCTTGCGCCCCAAGCCCACGCGCGTAACGCACCCCAATCATCCAATTTGCGTGGCTGACCCTTATTGCATAACCCGACGATGCCTTGCGTCAGGCCGGCGCCGTTGTCGGCCTGAATCGTGTTTGGAGTAACGCTCGCATAACCCCAACCCTTTCCAAGAACTTGTTGCTGCCAGGTTGGCCCGGTAGACGTGGGTGTTCCCGGCGGAGGCGCAGGAGGCCGAAACCCTGGAGGAAATACAAAACCAAATTCCATGATCACCGGCACTGGAGCAGTCGCATTTGCCGGCGTGGTCAACGTCAACTGAATGTCAACTTTGATGAGCGGGTACGACGAGTTATCGACGTGGCCAACGAGCTTTTTCGTGATCACGGGCACGTCGCCATTCGCTTCCCGGGTCGTGCTCGACACTTCCCAAATCACTTTCGGAGTGACTTTCGGAACTCGACCGTAGATTTCTCGATCGAAGTCTTCGACGATCTCCCCGCGACGATGTTTCCACCAGACCTTTGCGGTCGTGACCCGATTCCCGTTTTTCAACACCAACGGATCGGGCAGATTCGGGTAGGGGTTCGCCTTCGACTCGTCGTAGTTTGCCGCGTTTGGCGCCTGGGGGTTACTGCCATTCACACCGGGCCGCAGCGAAGTGATCTGCAGCAGGTTCAGCAATCTCTGATGATCGTTCTCGGCGGTCAAAAATACCGGCGGAGGCAACGCGGTGGCAGCTTGCCCAATCACCGAATTGGTTCCACTTAATGACGGCGCGATGGCCAGCAGCAACATGACGACGGCCACCGCGACCCAATGCTTTTCTTCAGCGATACGCACGGTTTGTTGTTTAGATCGAGCGCTTCTCGTGATCACAGAAACGACGCCATCAGGACAAACCTTATGGAAAGTTCTATTCACGTTTACCGTCAAAGGCTAGCCAAGCGAACGGCCAATCCACTCGCAAAAGTTTCCGGAGAACATCCGTTTCACATCGCGAACGATCTCCTCCCGCGTCACGGCCCGTCCGCTACGACGCAGCTGTTCATACGAATCGTGCAGAGCATCAGCAATGAACTGGCGAGAATGCTCCCACTTGTAGAGCAAATGTTCGAGCACGCGTGCATCGGAGTGCTGGGGAATGAAACTCGGCCCCAGGAGCTCGAGGCGTTCGCGCGTGATTTCGGAAACAATCGACGGGTTGTTGAGAAACCACCAACAGCCAAATGGCATCAGGTTGTTGAACTTTCTGGCAGTCACGCACAACTCGTGTTGGTTTTCACGTGACAAAAACGTTGCCAGAAAACGGACGTCCGGGTTCTCCGCACACAGCCGCTCGAGCGCCGAGATGTCTGCCTTACCCAAACCGTCGCCGGCAGAACGCAAGGCAGGGTTCACGCCCCGACGTACTCCGATCATCAGCGCCAAAGCCAGCTTGTATTCACGCGCCGTGGGCAGCACAACTTCACGCAAAAGCCTGGTGCGCGCGTCATCTTCGGGGAATCTAAAATCCGCCGACAGCGAAACAGCCAGGTATAGAGGCTGCATTCGCGCAATCCAGCTATCGAGGAAGCGTCTGACCTCCTTTGTCGTCGCGCCGCTCAAACCGGCATTCACCGGTAAGCCTTCGCCGGCAAGCTGACGCGCCGCATCGTCCCAGTGGTTAACGAGGGTATCGAGTCTCAGCGATGCGTGAAAGCGCTGGTCCGGACTGGTCCCCGCCTTCCAAATCCACGCCTCGTGTTCATTAAAAGGGTCGTTGGTCATCACGACTTTGCTTACCAACGCCGCATCCAGAACCCAGTCAAAATGTTCTTTCAAATCTCGCGAATGAAAGAACGCCCGCGCCTCCGTCAGATTAGGTGAACGAGAGTTGAGACCAAACGCGTTGAGCACTGAAACTATTCCGCGTGTTGCTTCAGAAAGCGGTGTGTTGTCGACAAAAAGTGCTTTCCATACCAAATCGGCCCTTTCAGCCTTATTCATTTTCCAGAAGCAAGCGTGCGAAACATCCGTGGAGCGAAACATTTCGGCGATGAGATAGTGATAAGTGAGCAAGTCGTCGATTCCAAAGAGACACATCGCGCCAAACTCGGGCGGAAACACGTGCGTGTGAATGTCGATCACCGGCGTAGTCTTGACGATCGTTTCCACTTCTCGTCGAAGTTGTGAACTCTCCGTCAGCAATTCAGATTGCAAAACCCGATCCTTCATTGCACCGCTCATCATTCATTCCTTCCCTGCCAATTACATCATCATGCGACTGGGTTGTCTCGCATCGAGGGGGTCGGCCCACCGCTCATTTGGAATCGTGGGCGTCCAGCCGGGCCGGAGCGGATCCTGATCGTAGGGGTAAGGACCGAGACGCTGGTAAAGCTCGCTGTACTGAGCGAGTTTATCGCGGTCGAGCCGCACGCCGAGACCGGTTCCGGCGGGCACGGCGATGGAGCCGCCCTGGTATTGGAACTTGCCTCCTTCAATAACATCGTCGGTGAGTTGGTGATAGTGGGCATCCGCCGCGAAAGAGAGATTTGGGATGACTGCTCCCAGGTGCAGCATCGTGGCAAGCTGTATACCCAGCTCGCCCGACGAATGAACGCCGACGCCCAACTGAAAAGTCTCGCAGACACCGGCCGCCTTGATGCATTGCCTGATGCCGCCCCAGAAAGTCGTGTCCAGCAGAATCACATCGACGGCGGTATCGAGCACGTTTGCTGCCAGTTGCTCAAAGTTAACAACGACTGTATTGGTTGCCAGCGGTACCCTTACTTTCTCTCGAACCCGCCGCATTCCATTCATTCCAAAGACCGGGTCTTCCAGGTAGTCGTTACGGATGTCTTCGATCTGTTGACCGAACCAGATGGCGGTTTCGGTAGACCAAACGCAGTTTGGATCAAAGCGAAAACGGTCGCCATTGAGTTCTGCAGCCAGGGCGCGGTAACACTGCAACTCGTACTCGGGAGTGAATACGCCGCCTTTCACCTTGTGCGAAGTGAAGCCACAACGCTCCTTCAATTCGCGTGCGTGCGCCACTAGCTGCTCGATAGTTCTTACCTCGCCGCTGCCGTCCTTTGGATTTGGGTAACGAAAAAAGAGATACGAAGCGAAGCGCACGCGGTCTCGCAAACGCCCACCAAGAATTTCGCTAACCGGAACGCCCCACTTTTGTCCGAGAATGTCGAGGCAGGCAAATTCCAGCGCTGCCAATACCTGCGTGCGATTGTTGTAGAGCGATGCCGTTGGGTTGGCGATAAGAAACCGCATCTCTTCAAGCCGAGCCGGATCGTGTCCGACGAGGTATGCTTTCAAGGCGTGGATAGCGGCTTCGGCCGATTCCCCACCACCACCCATTTCCCCAAGCCCGATTAGTCCTGCATCGGTTTCGACTTCGACGATCGTCCGAACGAAGCGTCCCCAATGACAGCCATTCGCGTGACGCAATGGCGCCTCGAGTGGGACTGTAACGGTTGTGGCTTTGATATCAGTGATTTTCATCGAAAGTGCTTTTCCCGCGTGCCAGATCATCCAGCAAATCGATCCTCTTATAGTCTTCGAGCGTTCGCTCGGGCTTCTGCACGCCGAAAGGTAAGGGGCGCTTCGAGAACGTTTGGAAATAGGTCAAACTCGCATCTTTCCACCAAACCGCATCGCGCTCCTGAATCATCAGTCTGTGCGCCACCTCGGCATGTCGTTGCGCATCGATAACACCTGACAAGGCGTCCCATGCTTTTCGCGTTTGCCGCGTCCAATCAACACCTCGCTGATAACGAAAAGCCATTTCGTCCCACAAGATGCGTCCGGACCTCATCCGATAATCCCAAGGCACGTGATGAAACCACAGCAAGAATTTATCTGGACACGTTTTCAGATCTGAGAATCTGTTACGCACCGGGAGGAAATACTGGTTGACCGTGTTGGTCCCGGATTTTGTCCGGTCAAAGCCAATTCCGTTTGTATCAGCCTTATGATAATACGTCGGGTTCCAATCATCGCGCGCGAAGGTGTTCCACCAGGGCGCGGGCCCGTAGTGGTGTCCGCCCCACATAAGGTGATGAAGGCCGAGTGGCGTCATATAGTCGACCAGTGCTTCACGCGATCCAAGCATGATGCGAGCAATCGTTTCCGTCGCTTTAGCATCGTGCGTCAACGTCATCTTGATCCACTCCCCGGCGATCTGTCGGGAAGGGAGATCAGGATTCCAGGCAAGCCGGCCAAACGCGTACCAATTGGCCTGTAGAAAATCATGGCCCGTCCAGTTTCGATCCGAACCGGTATTTGCCACACCGGCAACGCCGGTCAGACGCTGCTTAAAGAGACTGCCATCAGCTACTCTGGCGACGGTTGACCCGGGACCTTTGGCATAAGTGTCGGCATCGAGCACGTCGCGCCACATCGGCGCCAGAAAAACGAGATGATTGGAAAAGCCGAGATACTCCTGAGTAATCTGAAACTCCGGCATCACTTGTGTCTTTGGCATAGCGCCAAACAACGGATGGAAGGGCTCACGGGGCTGAAAATCAATCGGACCATTCTTCACCTGGAGCAGTACATTGGGTGCGAACTTACCATCGAAAGGTTGCAGATTCTCATATGCTGCCCCAGCACGATCGTAGCCTGGCTTCATGTCATAAACGAACGCTCGCCAGATCACTATTCCGTTGTGAGGAGCCAGCGCGGCGGCCATCATATTCGCCCCATCGACATGATTTCGATCATACGTCCGCGGTCCCGGCTGCCCCTCGCTATTGGCTTTGACAACGAAACCGCCGAAGTCAGGGATGAGCTTGAAAATCTCATCAGCCTTCTTCCTCCACCACATCGCCACTTCAGCGTCGAGGGGATCAGCAGTCTTAAGACCGCCTAACTCCATAGGCGCGGAAAAGCGGGGGGAAAGAAAAACGCGAACTCCAAATGGGCGGAAGACGTCAGCTATCGCCGCAACCTTGCGAAGGTAATTCGCAGTCAGGATCTGCGCGTTTGCATTCACATTGTTAAGTAGAGATCCGTTGATGCCAATCGACGCGTTGGCGCGCGCGTAGTCGCGCAAGCGCGGATCGATTGTGCCGGGAAGGGCGCTCCAGTTCCAGAGTGAACGTCCGGCGTAGCCGCGTTCGATGGTGCCGTCGAGGTTATCCCAGTGATCAAGCATGCGCAGTTGCAGGCGCGGCTTTTGAATCGCGTCCAACGCGTTGATGGGTTGCTGCGTTTGCAGCAAACGCAGGAAGTGGAATGCCCCATAGAGCGCACCTACCTCACCGTTGGAAGCGATTACGGTCAGCGAGTGGCCGCGGAGTTTGAGGGAGCGAATGCGAAAGCCTTCCGGTCCAAGCCGAGCAAGTTGCGCCTCCCAGCGAAGACCGGCGATTAGTGTTGAACTCTTAGGAGTTCCTACGACCACAACTCCATCTCGATCAGCGTCGCTACTTAGGGGAACGGGCGCGCCGAGTAATCCGGTGAAACCGTTGACGAGTTCGGTGCGGATGTTGTCGAGCGTTGCCGAATTGCCCGTCACCACAACGGAAGTGACCCGCTCTCGGTAGGCCCTGATCAGCGGTGCGGGTAGCGAGTCGTAGCGCAGCCAAAGACGATACCCGTCATCTGCCTGCGCCGTCGTCCCTCCAAAAGCCAGGAGTGCCAACGCGAGACAAGCGATCAATCCCCGATCGCGCTTGTTCCGTACCAGACTCATCGCAGTCAAAGTCCTCTCCTCAGCAAGCCGAAAGCAGCTCAGCGATAGCGGTAAAGCTTGATACGCTGGATGTCGAATCTACCTGGCGCCAGCCGCAGATGGCGACCCTGATGCGTTTGATCGCCGTTTAGCCGACGTCCGGGAGTCCACTGTCCATTCACGTATTTACCCTCTTGCACAGAGAGTATGCCGACAATTGGATCGCCGGCCGAGTTTGGCTCAAAGGTAACGACCAAGCCAGTGCCTGCAAAAATAAATTCATCAGGACCGACAGCAATCACCAACCCACCGGAGACTGAATCGGTAGTTTGAGCACCCGGTACGGCAGGAGCTGACGAGACTCGCTCGTAAATAGCACTCAAGGTATAACCGCCAAGGCGGACCTGCTGCGGCGCCCGCTGTTCTGCACCCTCCGGCAGAAAGCCTGCCATGAGGCCCTTGCCCTGATTCTCAACGATGACCGGTGTCAATTGCTCCAACAAGTCGTAGGCTTCGGCGAGCAGGCTACTCGTAGGCTCGGCTATGGACTCTATGCTGAAGGGACTAAAGCCAATCGCGTCCTGTTGACCGATTGCGTAAAGCACCTGAACCGCGTTAAGTGGCCCGCTTCCGATTTCCGGAATAAAAAGTGGATTGCCCGATCGCTGATACTTCCGCGTCCACTCCAGGAAATTCGGGAAGTAGATGTCAGGAGATAAAAAATCTATCTGCGGCGCGCCCGCTCGCCAGACGTCCATCAGGTGCGGCAGTGGACCAGCGCTGGGATATTGACCAGGCTGGTAGCCAGGACGGATGAGCGCCGCGTTCACGTACATCGGCAGCCTGTATTCAGCTTTGCCCAGCTCTGCCACGCGATTCACATAGCGCGCAAAGTGCCAGGCCATGAAGATTTCATCCGTGCCCAGCCCCGGCCCGAAAACTTCCTCCCAAGTGCCGCGCGTCTTGAATCCGTTAGCCGCCCAGACAGCGCGGAACTCAGGGATTAACGTCTCTTTGTGCGGCTCCAGGTAGCTCGTCAACGCGGGCGGCACCGGCTGCTTGAAAAGCCTGTCAGCGATGGTGCTGCGGTCACGGGAGTCTGGAATCATTCCGATTTCATTCTCCACTTGCACCATGATGACAGTGTGATCGTTGCTGTCCACTTGCCGCAGGTGACGCATGAAGGCCGCAAAAGCAGCAGCATCCGCGCCGACATTCTCGCTGCTGAAGGGCGAAAGTATTTCCATGCCTCTGCCCGACTTGTCCTCAGAGCGTGGAAAACGTTGCTGGTTTGATTTCACCCAACTCGGAGCGTAGCAGGACATGCTGTTCTTCCAGGAGGCGAACCAAAGTGGTACGAGCCGCAGTTGATGCTTGCGAGCTTCCTGAAGTAATCCGTCCACAAGACTGAAATCGAACTGGCCCTCCATGGGTTCGATCAACTCCCAATAGACGGGGATGACTACTGTGTTTAGATTGAGCGCCGCGAGTTTCGGCCAGATCGGACGCATGTACTCAAGGCTCGACGAAGAGGAGTTACCCAACTCGCCGCCGAGAATGAGAAACGGCTTTCCGTCGACCACGAGCTGCGTGGCTGTCCCCTGACGGCGCAGGTGCGGGAGCGAGCTCTGCTGCGTGCCACGAACGGTGGAAGCATAAGGCGCCAACAGAGTACAGGCGACGACGACAGTCATCACCCTTCGCTTGAATCGCTTCTCTTCCATGATCACCTTTACGCGACTCGGCAGATTGCCTCTGTGGGAGGATGATATTAAGGCATAACGGATTTTGGAGCACGCAAGAGGCGCAGGCACCATCCAGCGAAAGCCGGAAAAAAGTCTATCGGCGCCGCATCCCTTCCGTTTTGAAAAGGCGTGGCTCGAAAGTAATTTCGAGCCACGCACTTGTTAGCAGCTAGAAGGAAACGCGCGCGCCGAAACGCCACTGTCGTTGCTGATTCGGTCCGTACGTCTGTGTGATGAACCCGAAGGTTGTGCTGTTCACATTAGCATCGGGGAGGTTGAAATTCGCATGGTTCAGTGCGTTCAACGCCTCGGCGCGGAGTTGGAACTTGACCCTCTCCGACAGGGAGAAGGTTCGATAGATCGTCATATCCATCTCGAAGAAACCTGGACCTCGGAGGTTGTTCCTGCCCGCGCTCCCGAACCGCGCGCCATTCTCCAGGGCCCAGGCACAATTCGCCGTACAGGTCGCTCCGAATATGGCTGGGCCACCCAGCACTGTATTGACAAACCAGGGCCCGCCGGCTGAACCGCGCTGCCCAGGTGTTCCTATGCCGCCCAGGATATCGATGGTCGGGCTGACCTGGTTCGGTACTTGGCCACTCCCGCGAGCCAGCAAGTTTGGAGCAGTATTTTGGACAACATAGAACGGCAGACCACTCATTATGCTCATCAAGCCGCTTACCTGGAAGCCGCCCAAGATCTTGCCTGCCAGCCCTTGTTTGGCCCACCGTTGGCCCTTGCCAAAAGGCAGGTCATAGACCAAATAGCTCTGCAAGTTGTGCGTGCGGTCGAAAGTTGCCGGACCGCGGTTCCGTTGTTTCTCAGGAAGGTACGCGATTCTCGGACCGTCGGCGTTGTCTGCGAAGTTGAGTGTTTTGGACCATGTGTAAGCCACACCGAAAAGCGAACTGGCCCAGCGGCGCGTGACTTGCGCCTGCAGCGCGTCATAGTTGGTGTTTCCATACGGCTGGATGCTAACGACGTCCGCATTTATGCCGAAACCGATAAGCGGGCGACCCGCGTCACTGGTTCCGGGTGCGCTGGGATTTATATTGACGAACCCCATCTGACCCACTGCGCGCGTACCAACGTAACCGACCTGAGCAGCGAACTTGCCCGGCAGTTGGCGTTCGATGAAAAGGTTGAACGAGTGAATCCTGTCACGCATAGGTGTCTTCGGGAAGGTTGTCGTGCCGGTATTCGGCGGCAGGGGAATGCTGCCGCTGCTGAGATCGGGTGGAGTGCTCGTGTTAATCAACCCCTGCCGGAGAGTCGTCACTGGGATGAACCCTGATGTCCCACTGAGTCCGTTGAAACTGATTGCGGGCATCGACCAGATGTTGACCACTGGAAAGGCGTTCCTCACATCCTGAAAAGGTCTTGGGTCGGAGGACTGTCCATAACCACCACGGATCACCGTCTTGTCGTTGTAACGAAATGCAAGACCGATGCGCGGCAGTAACAGACCTGGACCATTACTTGCCCCTCCATTAAATGGCACCCCACCCAGTCCACCGGTGACAACCTGACCTGTAGCTGGGTCGAAGCGGTTGATACCGGTGTGGTCCTTCCTGGGGATCGGGAACCACTCCCAGCGCACACCGTAAGTAAGCGTCACTCTGCGACCTATCTGCCAATGGTCTCGTGCGTAAAGCGCGTATTGCTTCCACCACACTGAGTTCGGATTGCGAAGTTGATCTGCCTTGCCTGCACCGCTCGGCAGTCCGAGCAGGAAGGCCGCCCAGGCATTGAATGCATTTGCCGCCGCGACAGTTGAGCTCGCTCCCGGCTGAGCGCAGACATTCGCCCCTGTGTTGGCTGCATTGCACGCCTCCAACGCTGTTGCAGTGCCGCTGAACTGGAAGGAGCCGCGCACTGTCTGAAATGCCGCTCCCTGTGGTTGGAAGTGGTTGATTCGCGGGTTCAAGTAGTCACCGCCAAAACGGAACGAATGGCTGCCCTTCAGCCAGGATAGGTTCCCGGCTCCGACGTACTGGTTGTCGCGGAACAAAAATGGGTTCCCGGTGTTGTCGTTGCCCAGGTTGTTCCAACCTGTGATATTGAAGAATGGATAACCACCCTGAAGCCGGTCTGGTCCGTTGGTTCCTGGGATTTTCAGAACGGTCAACCCGAACGGTGTATTAATGTCGAAGGCCTCTGCACCGAGGCGCTGACGCGTATAACCAATGTTGCCGTCCAGAACAACCGACGGGCTGAACGTGTAGGTTCCACCGATTCCAATTACGTTAATCAGTCCTGGGGCTGTACCCAGTTGGCCTCCATTCAAGGCGCCGCCGCCGATTTCTCCAAATATTGGCGGGTCGATAATGTTCGTGGGTGAGCGACTGTACCGTCCCCATAAGCTGAGCTTGGTGCCGACGTAGTTGAGCTTAGTATCCATGTTCGTGCGGTTGAACTCTCCTGTGCCGGTGCTTGCGAAGTTGTTCGTGAACCCAGGTCCTGTTGGTGCCGGTAAACGTTTGATCAGTTCTATGGCAGCGATATCAATTCGGTTTGCCGGAATGACATTGCCAGGGAAGGGCGTGCGGAGACGCGGATCCGGGTTCGACGCGGGGTCGAAGATTGTGGCTCCAGTTCCAACGAAACTGACATTCCCGTTAGCATCCGGCCGCAGGCTCTGAGGCGCGATGGTTCTCGTAGTGCCGGCCGCGTTCCTTTGTGTTGTACGTTCAAGATCTGTGAAGAAGAAGAGCTTGTTTTTGCCACTCCAAACCTTCGGACCTCCCTCGCCAAAGTGCGGTAGGTAGATCGGACCACTAACCGCATAGCCGAACTGCGCCAGAATATTCTTCGGAATCCTCGTTTGACTCGGCGCCTGGAAGAAGTTCCGCGATTGGAAGCGACTATTCGTGTCATATCCCCACCCGACGCCATGAAAGTCATTACCACCCGTTTTGATCGTAACGTTAATGGCCGCGCCGCCGGCGAGGCCCTGCTCAGCGTCGAAAGCGTTAGTCACTATATTAACTTCCTGGATGGCCTCGGCTGGCGGAACATAAACAGTGTTCGCCGGGAGCCACGGGTAAATGATGCTCGAACCATCAATCTTCGTGTTGTTCTGCAAACGCGAAACGCCGTTGACGTTGTACGACACAGACCGCTGCGGGTTACCGGCGGCAGAATTATCCTCGCCAGCGCCGTTACCGATGAAAAAGCCTCCTGTGCCCCTTGCGGTGCCCGGAATCAGCGAAATCAAAGTTTGATAGTTTCGACCGGCGCTTCCAAATAGTGGCAGGTTATTAATCTCGCGATCCGTTTTGGTGACGTTCACGTCACCACGATCAGTCTGAAGGGCCGCGTCCTGACCGGCCGTGATGACAACAGTCTCCTTGACTTCGCCAACTTCCAACTGCGCGTCGAAACGATAGACCTGGTTGGCCTGTATCCTGACATCTTCTCTAAGCGCCGTTTTGAACGAGGCCAGGGAGATCACGATCTTATAGACTCCGACTTGAAGATCGTTAATGTTGTATCCGCCACGGTCATCCGTGGTAACACTTCTAGTATCACCAGTGTTGACGTTGGTCACTTCAACCTTGGCTCCAGGGACGGCGGCATCCTTCTGGTCCGTCACGGTTCCCGTCAGCGAGCCGTAAAGGACTTGCGCGCGGGCCGGCGGCGCGACAAACAGTAGCAACATCAGAACCAGGAGTGGCGTCATAATTACAAACATCGAGAGACTGATGCTCGAATTCAAAGTCGCGGCAGACTTTGCCCCTCGGGGACAGCTTCTATTGAAGTTGAACATTGGGTTATCTCCTTAGTTAGCTCTTGAGAATTGGACGTCACGGACCGCCGCGTTTGGGCGGCAAATCCTAAGCGATAATGGCGCGTTGTTGTCTCGAACCTTGATAGACTGACTGGTCGGGGCTGCTTGGCTGGAAAGGCCATTAGTTGCCCAACCAAACTCAGCACCGGGTTGGCTAGCTGTTTAATTCGCGTCCACAACTAAAGGCTCCAACTAGTGTACTAAGTCCGACTTGGTGGACCTTAGGCGACCGATGGAGCTCCGAAGTGTTTTTGTAAGACCAGCGCGATCGTTCCCCGAAGTCGAGGCTGCGATGAAGGATCGGCCGCTACAACTCTAGTACCAGCACGCGTGAACGAGTGCCGGTTGATAGCTTCCTCGATTACCGGGCCGACGTAATTCCAAGCGCGCGTAATCTCACCGATTACGACAATTACATCTGGCGCCAAGCCGGTGACGAGTACCGCGATACCTCTGCCCAGATAGTCGGCCATCTGCTTAATTGATCCCTCTGCTTTTGGATCGCCTTGTTCCGATAACCTCAACAAGTCGTCGAACGTGGGCACAGTTCCGGCAGCAGCCCCTTTTTTTCCGGTACGCACGGAGGTTGACTGGGAGTAGTAGCGGACGGCGGCAGAATTCGAAGCATATAACTCCCAACAGCCACGATTGCCACACCGGCACTTGAGTCCATCGGGAACAATCGCAGTATGTCCAAACTCCCCAGCCATTCCGGTCGATCCCTGAACCAGTTGATGATTGAGAATCAGGCCAACTCCAATCCCCTCGGAAACAGTAATAGCGACCAGGTTGCGGACCCCCAGACCCTGCCGCCCGAACCAGAATTCGGCAAGGGCGCACGAATTGGCCGCGTTTTCCAGCTCTACAGGTAGACGGGTGGCCTTTTCAATCGCCGTCTTCAGGTCAAAATCATTCCATCCGAGGTTCGGAGCAAACACGAGCCGTTGCGAGGCCAAATCGACCCGGCCGGGTAGACTGATGCCGATCCCTTCACACGTAATCTGCGGACGCATCTTGATCAGATTGCGCATCCGCGGCGTCAGCTCGTTGATAAATTGTTGTGGATCGGAATTGGTCGGCAGCGATTCTTGCGCAACAAAGTTTGCATCAAGATCAGCGAGCGCCAGGGTAGTAGTGGCGGGACGAATGTTGATACCAATGATACCAACCCGTCCTTTGTTCAAATGCAAGAACCTTGGCCTGCGACCTCTCAAGGTGTGGCCATTTGCCCCTTCGGTTACCCATCTCTCCTTGATCAACTGCTCCGCAATCACCGAGACAGTGCTCCGCTGTAAGCCTGAGTGACGCGCCAGATCTGCTCGAGAGATTGGTTGATGGCCACGAATCAAGTTCAGCACGATACGACGATTGATATCGCGTGCCGTTTCACTTCTCGCAACCTGAAAGTTAGTGAGATCGATCTTTCGCACTTGGAGACCTGCCTGGCCGTGGCTCACGAATCTTCCGAGACTCGGCGATCGACCGGCTCGATGCCGACCTACCTTGACTCTAGTGACGAAGAAAACCGAAAAACGAGGGCTATTAGTTCGTGGCGCGAACTATTAGCACGAGGCTTTTGCGAAGTCAACAGAAATCTAATAGAAATTCTCTCGGCCCGGTTTTTTTTGAGTGGCAAGCCTCGAGGTTTTTGTAGGGTTGTCCAATTCCATAAAGCGCGACCCGGCAGGGTAGAAATGACCAGGGGAACAATGAAGCGAAGAACATTCCTGTCAACCGCAACATGTAGCGCTCTCTTATTGCCGGCGCAATCAGGCTCTCTTGGTAGGTATGTAAACTCCCTGACACGGCTCGCCCGGCCAGAACGCAATATTGAAGTTTTGACTGGCGAGCCGCTTGGCACCGAAAGCAAAGAATCCGTTCGTTTTCAGTTTCGCCCGTTTCGGTTACACGATTCGAGATCACACTAGCGTGAGAAAGCTTCGAAGGCTGCTGAAGGTCAGTTCTTCAATCTTGGCTCTCCGGTTGGAGGAGGTGCCTGGTCTTCCTTTGCCGGCGGACCCAATAGCTCGGTGAAGATCGGTTTCAACGCATCGGCCCATACCTGGTAGCCTTTGACGTCGAGATGGAGTGCGTCCTGATTCGCCATTCCCTCAAATAGCTTGCCATCCTTGTCGGCCAGCCTATCGTTGATGTTTACATACTGAATCGTTCTGCCATCGGCGAATCTTGCAATCTTGTGGTTCACTCTGTCGATGATGGACATCACGGCCATATTATCGTTGCGCGGAGTAATTCCCATCAAAACAATCTTCGCGTGAGGTGCTTTACGCCGGCAGAAATCCAGCACTGCCTTGATTCCCCTAGTAATGTCTGCAACTCTCGGGTCATCTATAGACAGAGGAGAAACGTTGCCGACATTGTTGGTGCCTGCGAGCAAGACGATGATCCGGGGATTGACGTTATCCAGTTCGCCGTTGTTCAGCCGCCAAAGAATGTTTTCGATCTTATCGCCGCCCCAGCCAAAGTTGGCCGCGTTCCAACCAAAGAAGTTCTGGCGCCAGTTCTCCAGAAATGACTTGTATTGCTCATCGCTGGTTCCCCATCGCCTGGTGATTGAGTCCCCTTCGAAATAAATATCAATCCGACCTTTTCTGGCCTTCTCCAGCAAATCAACATGGGCCATCAATGAGTTTTGATCGGCTCGCGGAGCAGGTTTGTCTGCGGCGGCCGCCCCAGGCTGAGTCAACACATCGATTGGCCTCACGTTTTCGCCGCGCAGCAGTGTGTTGAGCCAGTGGGCCGAGCGACTGGTGTACGGGCGTTGTTGTGCCGCAGTAGCTTGATTGTTGTGCGCAGAATCAATCATCTGGACGGCTTCTTTGGGCCCTTTTATTTGGTTAAAAGCGGTCCAGATCCCGACCGGCGGAGCGATTGTGTCAGTGAAGCCCATAGAAACCAGAGACGTTGCCTTGATGCGCGACGCGAAGTTAACTACGTCGAAATAGAGCGCGGTCTCCATGACCCTCGGATTGTCTGAGGGCCAGTTGGGATAGCCGGAAGCCCGACCATGTAATGGACCGTTGGAATCACAACCCGCCGGTTCGTTAACAATGACGTGAGTGACCTTCGAATTCAGGCCCGCAACGCAGAGACTCTGCTGCCCGCCCATACTCGTCCCCATTACTACCAGTGTCTTTCCGTCCCAATCAGATCGCTTCGCCAGGTAGTCAACAGCCCGGAAGTCGGCCAGGTACATTTGTAGAAAGTAATTTCTGTCCCGGTCGTCTCGCCCAATCGACTGGTAGTTTTTGAGTTCCTGAGGCAGCGAACTGTAATACGACGGCGGCTGGTCAGGCAGTACATCATGAGGTTCGATGTTCAGCGCGAGCCAGCCTTTAGCGGCATGATCCGTCACCCACTGTTTTTGAAGAGGATACGGAGGGCTGGCCCATTGGAAAATAATCAACGCGGGAAACTTTCCTTTCCTTTTGGGCTTAGCCAATTGTCCATAAACGTGAGTGCCATTGATATGATCCATCTTGATCGTGGCGTAATCGACATCTGGCCGGCCGCTGTCTGAAGGAGTGAGGATCGTGTTCTCGGGAATCGCCCTGAGCATTTTGATTTTGCTTCTCCAGAACGTGTCGAAATCGACGGGACGCAGAGCCGAAGGTTGCAGACTCCCTGGGGCAACAGCCGCACCAACCGCAAACGTTTCACCGCCGGGGGAGGAGATTTCAACAAAAACCATCGCTGGTTCATCAAGAGTAACCTCAATGGAGGGTCGGCCGGTCGACAGGTCGATGGTGCCGGTCTTGATCACAACCTGATTGTTCTTCTTGATGGCGTATGTGTAGTTATCAACTGGGGTACCTTGCACTTTGCTAACTGTCCAACCGACCTTCTCACCAACTGCATAAATGCCACTTGTCTTGTAAGGTGTGAATGTTAGATGTTGTGCCGCACACAAGTGCGCGATCGCGAAGATGAAGATCGCGGCTACTAGGGCGGGGAAACGAAAAAGCCTTCTGTGGATCATGTTGGCCAACAGGCGTAAGTTCACGGGCGAGATTAGTGTTCCGTCCCAGTTCGGCCTCACTTCTGCAGCGCTGTTTGACTTAAACATCAACGCTCCGAACCTTCCAATACAAGTTGTACCGTTCGTGCGCAATCCGATAATAGGGCATCAAGTTTACGTCATGGGCTTGGCCAATGCCCGAAGTATGGAATGACAGTGCCGCTCCTTTGGATCGCTTGATTTGCTTCACAAGCTTGCTGGCTTCACCAACCAGTACCGGCACGTCAACGTGATCGTTAAAAACATCGCCATAGGTGCGTTCGTTGACGATGATGTCTGAGCCCGGTACCAGTCCCTTTCGTCCAAGTCTGCCCGCCAGAACGATCGGTCCATACATGATGGCAACCACGTTTGCATGACCCGGCAAAGGTTCCGTGTGCAGCCTCATCGGCAGTTGAGCCTCGATGGTGTCCCCATCACGCCACGTCCGGCTGAGTTCAACGTATGTCCCTGGTTGACGTGAGGTAAGAAACCGATGTCCGTTAACCTTAATCGTTACGGCTCTACACCAGGATGGATGGCGAACTTTCAAGCACAGCACCACCGGCTCGGCCGCGGTGATTTGCAGCCGCGTTTTCTCCTGCTCGGGGAAACGGGTTGTCTGCGTGATTTTCAGCCCCTTGTCTTTCCAGGTGAGCGTTGATGAGATGAACAGATTGATGTAAAGCTCGCTGGCATTATGGAAGTAAATCGATTCACCATGCTTAGCATGGTTCTCCATGCCGGTACCGGTACAGCACCAGAAGGAATCGGTTGGCGTGCAGTAGAGTTTCAGGTATCCGGGGCGGGTCGGCTGGAAGTAAGTCATCATTCCCGAATCCGGATCTTGCGAAGCAAGGATGCTGTTATAGAGGGCGCGTTCGCAGTAGTCCGCATAAATAACCGACGGATCACGCGCGAAAAGCATTTTGGTCAACTTCAACATGTTGTGAGTACAACACGTCTCCATCGTCTTGGCGGAATCCAGGTGCTGCAGGAAGTCTTTAGGCGGAAAGAAATGTTCGCGGTCTGCGTTGCCGCCCGTAACGAAGGTGCGATTATCGACGACGGCCCGCCAGAAGAAGTTGGACGCGGCGTTGTATTCTGTCTTTCCAGTTAACTCATAAAGCCGGTTGAACCCGATGACCTTGGGGATTTGCGTGTTCGAGTGCAGGCCGTCAAGCGTGTCGCGCGACTGCGCCAGTGGTTCCAACACAGCGCGGTGACAAAATCGCTCGGCAAGCTTCAGGAACCTCGGCTGGTTCGTGAGGGCGTAAACATCGGCGAGAACCTCGTTCATTCCCCCGTGCTCTGTGTTAAGCATCCGCTGAAACTGGTCGTCCGAGAGATCTGTGGTGTGCGCTATCGCCCAGTCCGAAAGTTTTACGAGCACGGCCAACGCCGACCGGTTGTCGCTGTAGAGATACGCATCGCGCAGTCCGGCCATTATCTTGTGCATGGTGTACCAGGGAACACCCACGAACCGCTTCGCTTCCCGGATTTCGTTGAGCGGCGCCGCGCCATCCGGAAACGCACAGACCAGCCCACTCTTGCCTGCTTGCTGACAGTCGCGCAATTCCCTGACGATATAGTCGCTACGATGCTTGAATCTTTCGTCCGCGGTAGCGGCAAACATCAGCGAACAAGCTGTCAGGTAGTGTCCGAGGGTGTGTCCGTGGCAGCGAATTTCCACCCATGGTTCTTTTGATTCCCAACCGCCATAGACTGGAGCCTTTGACGTCAGCCCGGCGTTGAGCCTGAAGTTGTGCAGCATGCGATCCGGCTCGAGTTCAAGCAGGTATCGCGCGTCAAGTTCCTGCGCCTGGCGAAACGGCCCGTCAAGAAGTCTAACGTCGGCGAGGTTGAAGGCAGTTGCGCGTGGAGTAATAACCGGTTTAACAACGCCTGCGGAACTGGTGGACTCGGCAACCTGTGCGTTCGCTGACACTTCGGCAACCGTGAAGGAGTCACCAATTGTAGCGAACACAACGCCGGCGCCGATCGCTTTAATGATCTGCCGCCGAGTTGGACATTTCTCATTGTTCCTAACACTAGTGTTGCTGCTTTCGTCATCCCTCATGTCGGTTCTCACTCACTCACTCATTTAGTGTTTCGCTATATCAGAGTGCTGCTGTAGGCGCCAATCAAGCGCGCCATATTCTGCAAATTCGCCCCAGTGAGGAACTGCGGATTCTTGACAGAAACAACCACGCAAAGAGCCACGAGCAGGAGAAATATTCCGAACTCCTTGTTCTTCAGAACCGCCAGTACGGGGCGGGAAGTAACGGCCTTTCAACTGCTGCTGGTGTATTCGGCATCGTAAATATCAAATCAATCGTGGTTGCTTGAAAGTGAGAAATGGCTTCATCGGCGACTCTACTTGCGCACTGAAAACTGATAAATCGTTGTTTGTGTATAACGACCACCCGGTCTTAGCACTGTGGTTGGAAACTCTGGCTTGTTGGGCGAATCCGGAAAGTGCTGTGCTTCCAAACAAAAACCGGAGCGCCGCGGATAAACCAAACCGCCTTTCCCGGTCGCACCGTTAAGAAAATTTCCCGAATAGAACTGTACGCCTGGCTCTGTGGTCAATACGCGCAGCACGCGGCCTTTGGTTAGCTCGAAGACTTCGGCAGCTAAACCGAGTTTACCCGCCGTCTTGTTGAGCACGAAATTGTGATCGTAGCCCATCCCCGATACAAGCTGCTCATATTTATCTTCGATTCGCTTGCCAATCACGGTAGCCGTGGTGAAATCGAGCGGCGTTCCCATTACACTTCGTAACTCGCCGGTAGGGATCGAGGTTTCGTCGGTCGGTGTAAAACTGAGCGCGTAAATTCGCAACTCGTGGTTGAGAATGTCTCCGACGCCGGCACCAGCAAGATTGAAATAGGCATGATTCGTCAAATTAACAACAGTCGGTTTGTCGGTCGTGGCGTTATAGACCATCTTCAACTCATTGCGATTGGTCCAGGTGTAGACGACTGTGACTTTCAAATTGCCTGGATAACCTTCTTCCTTGTCCTTGCTCAAGTACGTAAGCTTAAGTTGCGCGGCGCCACCGACGACCGCCCCTTTTCCCGTCCAAACTACTTTATCAAAACCGCGCACTCCGCCATGTAGGTGATTGCCGTTGTTGTTTGTTGCCAGTGTGTACTCGACCCCATCCAGGGAAAAGCGGCCTTTGGCAATTCGATTGGCGTAACGTCCGGCGATGACCCCCAGGTATGAAGAATCCTTTTCGTAAGCCTGAATGTCGTCGTAGCCGAGAATTACATCTCCGGGCTTTCCCTCGCGGTCAGGCACTTCAATTGAGACAACGCGCGCTCCATAGGTAATTATTTTGACTTTCGCGCCCCTCGTGTTGGTCAGGGTGTACGCATCGACCGCTACACCCTCTGCTGTTTTTCCGAACGGTTGTCTCTCAACGCCGACTCGCGGCACTGCCTGCACGAGCAATGCACTCGCAAGGCATAAACTGAAGGCCAGGCTTCGTGAAAATATAGAACGCATGATTTCAAATCCTCCAGCGAAACGTCGTCTTAAACCAAAGCTGTATTTGATTGCCAGGTGTCTACAGTTCAGCTTTTAGCTTGCGTTCACGGCAGCAAGAAAGGTGAACTCTATACGCCTGTTGTTAATAAGGAAAGCTCGTCGACTGGATGGAACCTCTGGACTAACGCGTCAGTTCAGTCCCGTACCGGTCACGGAAAAGCGTCCTTCGACAAACCCCGTGGTTGTTGTATCGGCGGTGCCCGTGAAGCCAGGTTGCTTCCCGCCGATCGTCGCCTTGAACTCGCCTGGCTCAACTACCGTGCGGCCGTCGTTTGTGATCACTGCCAGTTGGTGCGGATCGATTTTGAAGCTCACAACTCGTCGCTCGCCTGGTTCCAGATGTACGCGCTCTATGCCGGCGAGTGAGCGGATCGGCACGCGCACCGAGGCCTGGACGTCGGTGATATAGACCTGGACCACTTCATCACCCGCGCGACTTCCTGAATTCTCTACTGTCGCACTCACCATCACGGAATCGCCGGGTGCCACGCGGGCCGATGAGACGGTGAAATCAGAGTACTTGAACTTTGTATAGCTGAGACCGTGGCCAAACGGATAAAGCGGTTGGCCTTTGAAGAATCGATACGTCCTGCCGTCCATCGCGTAACTCTCGAAGGGCGGCAACTGGTCCACCGATTTGTAGAACGTAACGGGTAAACGTCCCGCCGGGTTGTAATCACCGAAGAGTACGTCCGCAATTGCGGCCCCTCCTTCTTCGCCCGGATACCAGGCCTGGACGATTGCCGCCACGTGGGTGTCGGCCCAATTCACCGCCAGGGCGCTGCCCGAAAGCAGCACGAGCACGATCGGTTTGCCAGTCGCGGCTACTGCCTCAAGCAGTGCTTCCTGACCCGCCGGGAGTTTGATATCCGTGCGGTCGCCGCCGAGGAAACCAGGTTCATGTACAGTCATCTCTTCGCCTTCAAGCCGGGACGACAGTCCGAGGACGAGCACAACCGTATCTGCGTCTTTCGCTACCTTCACCGCCTCGGCAAAGGGTGAGGCGGTACTGGTGACAACGGGAGGCTGCCAGACAAGCCTGGCCACAGCGCCTATCTGACCCTCGTAGTATTCCATCTTCACGTCGTAGCTCTTGCCGGCTTGCAATGTGACTTCCGCGGTGACCGTGGTCGGTGCGTGGTCGGTCCAGTCTTCAGCGATCAATTTCCCATCGAGATAGATGCGGACACCGTCGTCGGCAATCGCGCCGACGCGGTACTTTCCCGAAACAGTAGGCATAAGTTTGCCGGTCCAACGAGCCGAGAAATTATCAGCTGGCAGTTCTGGTGCGGGCTTCCCCATCCCCCAATCGAAGTTTACTGATTCATCGACTCGCTTGAGCGCGGGAGGGCCTTCAAGGTTCCTGTTGGCAAAGTACTCAGCATTGAGGCCCGACTTGCCTTCGGATTCGCGTAATGCGGAAGCAGGCACCGGCACTACCGAAACTTCGGTGAGCGTCGTCCCGGTTGTGTTGACCACCTTAGTACCTGGCAAAACGTGAGAACGAATGCCTTCGAGCGGCGTGGTCGCGCGCGATGGTTGGCCGTTGTAGTTGCCCAGCAGCACTGGCACGTCATCAGCGTTTGGACCAATCACAGCAATTGATTTGAGGTCTTTCCGCAAAGGCAAAATGTTGTTCTCATTCTTAAGCAGAACGATGGATTCGCGCGCCGCTTCAAGTGAAAGTTGCCGATGTGCGGCCGAGTCGTTTGCAGAGAACGGGATTTGTGCATAAGGCACCATCTCGGGCGGATCAAACATCCCGAGGCGGAAGCGCGCCGTGAACAATCGCTTAAGAGCTTGGTCGATCTCGGTCTCTGAAATCAAGCCCTGCTTCACGGCCTTGACTAGTGATTTGTAAGACTCGCCGCACTCGAGATCAGTGCCTCTCTTCACCGCCAATGCGGAGGCCTCTTCAGCGGTTTTCAGAAAATGGTGACGCTGGTAGATGTCATCGATCGCGCCGCAATCAGAGACTACGTAGCCATTGAAGCCCCACTCACCACGCAACACATCGCCGAGTAGATGTGTGTTAGCGCAGGCGGGCTCGCCATTCAGGCGGTTGTAGGCACACATCACCGATCCGGCATGCCCTTCTGTGACCGTCGCCCGGAACGCCGGCAAGTATGTCTCGCGTAGATCGCGTTCAGTGATCGCGGCATCGAACCGGTGCCGCTCAGGCTCGGGCCCAGAGTGCACTGCATAGTGTTTGGGCGTCGAAATCGCTTTCAGATACTTGGGATCGTTACCCTGCAGTCCCTTGACGAATTCGACCCCGAGCCGGCTCGTGAGGTATGGGTCTTCGCCGTAGGTTTCCTGTCCGCGGCCCCAGCGCGGGTCGCGAAAGATGTTGATGTTCGGCGACCAGAAGGTGAGACCATTAAAGCGGCTTCGATTCCCTTGCCTCTGCGCTTCGTGATACTTGGCGCGCGCCTCTTCTGAAATGACAGTCGAGACGCGGCCGATCAGTTGCGGGTCGAAAGTCGCTCCTAGACCGATGGCTTGCGGAAAGACGGTCGCGATGCCGAAAGCGACGCCGTGCAACGCTTCGTTCCACCAGTCGTACTCAGGAATGCCGAGACGCGGAATCGCCGGGGCAGCGTTCATCATCTGCGAGACCTTCTCTTCGAGCGTCATGCGCGAGACAAGATCGTCGACGCGTTGGTCCAACGAGAGCGACGTGTCCAAGTACGGCGGCTTTGCTTGTTGTTGGGCGGCGGTTGAGCTGACGATCAGCAGACTTAGCGCAATTGCGATGACCCGGTGACTCGCGTTGAATGACATATTTGATTGCTCCTTTGGCTGCTTCTAATCAACCCCCAGGTTTCTTAGTCATGCGTCCTGCGCCACACTTCTTATCGATTGTTCTTAGATCGTCGATGAGGTCACTCGCCTCTACCGGCAAGTTGCGATCTTGAAACAGAGATTGCGGCTGAAAAATGGCATCACATGATTCTGAAAACGATCAGCTACCTTGCTGGTATGAGTACCCTGATACAGCTCGAAGTTATTGGCGATGCCATACTTATCGAGAACATCGTGCAGCTTACCTGAATCCCCCCGCAATCCGTCCTGGTCGCCAACATCGATCGAGATTCCGCGGTATTGTCGAAGTTTTCCAATGTACTGCTCTACGAACGCCAGCGGCGCATTCGCCGTCCAACGCGCCAGAACATCGGGTTGCGCTACTCCATCCTTCATCGGCAAATCCAGATAGAGCGGAGGGTTCTTTGGATTAGGTGACCAGGCTGCGGCGGTCGCTAGCTGCGCGCGAGCAAAGAACGGCAACTTCGCCGAGTCTTCGGCTGTCTTCACAGTCTCTAAGGTCTTTTCCAGTTCGGGGTTTGTCGGGCCCTGCGGCCGCGGTGACAGGCAACAAGGGCTCATGATGTACAGACTGCCAAACACGTCTGTATGCTTCATACCAATACGCGTCGCGCCGTACCCTCCCATGGAGTGGCCAACCAGGCCACGGCCAAGCCGGTTTGGAATCGTCCGGTAGTGGGCGTCGATGTAGGACACCAGATCATGCGAGATGAATTGCTCGAAATCTCCAGTGGTCACGGAACTTGAATACATTGACCCGTTGTGCAACGTCTTGGAATCGGGTAGCACAACGATCATTTCATTAGCACCCTGGGCAAAAGCGCCTTCGATGGTTTGCGGCACATGGATTTCACCGCTCCACTGCTCAGCGCCGATGGAATAACCGTGCAACGCATAGACGACCGGATAGCGGTGGGACTTTTCTTTAGTGTAGCTGGGCGGCAGAAATACGATCACGTCTCGGTCAACAGCGTCACCCTCCAGGTTGCCCTCAAGGGCTGTCCCGTGGACCTTAATATGCTCTACCGTCACAGGCTTCGCCCCGGCCACCGCCGGAGGCACTTCGGTTTGCACTTGTGCCGCAAGCTGAGCCGCGAGAGCAATCGCCACCGACAGAGCTATGAAACAAACGAGCTTCGTATTCGTCATCGATTTCCCCCTAAACAGGAGCCCCAGTTTCAATTCATAGAAACCGCGCTCAATGAGCGATTCTGTGAAGATTGCCATCCAACGTGATTGGCTTGTCACGCCCAGTTTCCAGGTTAACTGTGTTATCGCCATACCTGATGCGGTAATTTACGACCCGATCGGACCACACTCGTAATTCTGTCAGCCGGCCGGCGTTCCAAACGATGTCCACCTTGCCGCCACCCCGAACCCGCACTCCCTTCAAACTGCCACTTGACCATTGATGTGGCAGGGCTGGCAGGACAATGATTTCTTTGGGAGTGCTTTGTACCAACATCTCAGAGATCGCGGCCGTACCGCCGAGGTTACCATCAATTTGAAAGGGCGGGCCCTGATCGAACATGTTCGGCAGCGTCCTGGTCGTGATTAAGATCTTCAGATTGGCGTAAGCACGTTCCGGATTTTTCAGGCGTGCCCAAAGAGCCGTCCGCCACATTGTTGACCACCCGCTCTCGCCATCACCGCGCAGTTCGAGGCTCTTCTTCACCGCGCCCGCCAATTCGGGAGTAAACTCGAGGCTGATGTCATGTCCCGGGTAAAGCGAATAGAGATGTGAAACATGACGATGTTGCGGCTCGTTCTCGCCATAGTCTTCAATCCATTCCTGCAGTTGCCCGCGCTTACCAATCTGCAAAGGTGGCAGCCGCTTTTCAGCTCGATCAAGTGCAAGGCGGAAATGGGTATCTACTCCGAGGATGTCGGCCGCACGCCGGCAGTTCTTGAATAGTTCTCGGATAAGTTCAAGATCCATGGTCGGGGCGTAGCTCAAGTAATGACGTTGGCCATTGAGAAGATATTGGTTTTCCGGCGAAGTTGAGGGATTCGTAACCAGTCGGCCAGCGAATGGTGTTCCGGCCGGGGCCTCGACTAGAATGCCAAGCGCGAACTCTGCCGCTTCCTTCATTGCCGGATAACCTTCCCGCCGCAGGAAATCGCGATCGCCACTGAACTCATAATGGTCGAACATCTGATTGGCGAGCCAGATGCCGCCGACAGGCCAGATGCCCCAGGACCCATCCACCGGGGTGGTCGCGCGCCAAAGATCGGTGTTGTGATGCAGCACCCATCCTTTGCTGTGGTAGGCCACGCGCGCCGTGTCTGCGCCGGTCACGCGCAAATCGCGGATCAAACTCCATAGTGGCTCTTGCGTTTCCCAGAGATCACCGGCGTCCGCTTGCCAGTAGTTCATCTCCAAATTTATGTTGGTGGTCCACTTGCTGCCCCACGCGGGACGAAGACCTTCATTCCAAATCCCTTGCAGGTTTGCAGGCTGACCTCCGGGCCGGGAGGATGAGATCAGCAAATAGCGGCCGTACTCGAAGTAGAGTGCGAGCAGACTTGGATCTTCATCTTCTCCAAAACTCTTGAGCCGTTGGTCCGTGCTTCCAATGGCGCGATCCCCTCCCAGTCGTAACTGGACCCGCGAAAACAACTGGCGAAAATCATCAAGGTGCCTCTTGCGCAAGGAGTCGTACGAATGTCTGGTCGCGCGCTCCAGATAAGCGCGGGCACCCTCGAGAGCATCACCACTGATATCACGGTAGTTCCTGAAGCTGGTCCCATTGCTGAACAGGATCGTGACCGCGTCTGCATTGAAAATCTCCAGACGTCCTTCCACGCTCCGAACGGAACCGCCCTCGGGCAATACCTTCAACGCGGCAGCGAACCGCATACCTGGTTCGCTCCAGGAGCCTGTCCATGAGGTAGGCGGATTCTGCCGTGATTGAATTTGGCCGGTCAATTGTAAGCCGTCGTTTGCAATGCTTTGGACAAGCGTTCCCACTTGCGGAGAATCCATCCGGAGAGTGAATGTGAGCTGACCGGGCCGGCTGGCGGCGATGCGAACGATCAGCACTTGATCCGGATAGGAGACAAATACTTCACGCCAGAAATTGATTGCTCCTATTTTGTAAGTTGTTTCAGCGATCGCGTCGTCAAGGTGGAGTTCTCGACGATACTGCGTCGCCTGATCATGTCCGGGGAAGTGCAGCCGCAGATCACAAAATGGTTGATACGGCATGAGCATTTTCGGTGTGCCCATCATGGTTTCCGAAAGCTTTTCCGCCTCCTCAACCTTGCCCGCGAAGATCAGCCGCCGAATCTCTTCGACCTGACTGTAAGCCTCGGGGCTGGTATAGTCGTGTGGAACACCACCCCACAAAGTGCTCTCGTTGATCTGCAGGCGTTCATCTATAGTGCCGCCAAACACCATGGCACCGAGACGTCCGTTGCCCAGGGGCAAAGCTTCGGTCCATTTGCTCGCGGGTTTGTCGTAGGTGAGCTTGAAAACGGACTCGTTTACCGTGGCCGAAACAGTTAGCGTGAGAGCGGCCAACACGATCAGTACTGCTTGCGGCCGGAGATGCGCCAGCCGATTACTCCTCAGCATATTTCGCATGATTCGTCCTACGATTGAGGGCGGCTTTGCCCAGGCTGCGAATGTCCGCTGCGCTACTCCGGCAACGTTTTGGTTCCCTTCACTCGGAACGTTCCCAAGACCGACGGTGCTCCGGAATTCGGCTGGCCACCGCCAATCGATAATGAATATTGCCCTTCCGCTATGATCGGATCACCGGCTTCACTGACCATCTGCAAGTCGCGATCTTTCAGCTCGAAGTGCACCGTCTGTGATTCGCCGGGCTTCAGATGAACGCGCCTGAATCCACGCAGTGCGCGCAACGGCGCGCCCGCCACTTTCGGGAATGAAAGGTATAGCTGCGCCACCTCGTCTCCTTCACGATTTCCGGTGTTGGTAACCTTCACTTCCGCGCTCAGCGGATCGCCCGCCTTAATTGGGCTCTTAGGAAGACTCAAAGAATTGTAGGCGAACGTCGTGTAGCTCAGGCCGTGTCCGAACGGGTACAGCGGCTTGCCCTCGAAATACCGATAGGTCCGCCCCTTCATTGCATAATCTTCGAACGGTGGCAGTTGATCGACGCCGGCGTAGAACGTCACTGGCAGGCGCCCGGCTGGATTGTTTTTGCCGGACAGAGTCTCAGCAATTGCCGCCCCTCCCTCTTCGCCCGCATACCATGACTCGAGAATTGCATTGGCGTGTTGTGCAGCCCAGTTCACCGAGAGCGCGCTGCCGTTGGCGAGCACCAAAACAACAGGCTTTCCAGTCGCAGTCAACGCCTCGAGTAGTTCCTGCTCCGGTTTCGGCAGATCGATAGTGGTGCGGTCGCCGCCTTTGAACCCTTCTTCGCTGACCGGCATTTCTTCGCCTTCGAGTTCGCTGGTGATTCCCAACACCGCTATGACGACATCCGCAGCTTTTGCCGCGGCAAGCGCTTCAGGACTCGGCCGCGGGTCATACTTCCGCCAGATCAGCTGTGCTCTTATCGGGCCGGGATTCGCTTGCGAGTAGACCACTTTGAGCGAGACCTGCCTGCCCCGCTCCAGATGGACATGCCCGATCTTTGCATCTCCCTGGTCGTCGGCGCCGGCCCATCCCTGGGCCACATGTTTTCCATCCACCATGACCCTCGCGAACCCAGCTTGAAACCGCACGCCAACCGCATAGTCCCCGCTCTCAGTAGGTGTGAGAAAGCCGTTCCACTCAACCCGCAACGGATACTTGCCCTTAGCCTCCGAGGGAACGTCTCCCGCTTTCAAGTCAACCGCGGATACGTCGCGCCTGGCGAGAATAGTCGGCTTGCCACCGAAGACTTCTCCCGTGGCAAACTCCTGCTTGAGCCCGGAATGACCTTCGCTCGTGGTGAAGGCCGACGCGGGAACGGCGTCGCCATCATTGCGCAGGAATTGCGTTCCCGGGTCAAAGCTGATTTGCGCCTCGGGAAACTCTGCCCGCAGCCCTTCCAACACAGAAACAGTGTGCGTCGGCACTCCGTTGTAGTTCCCAAGCAGATATTTTGTTTGATCTGCCAGCGGCCCGACTAGAGAGATTTTGAGTGGTCCCTTTTTGAGAGGAAGAGTGCCGTCGTTTTTGAGCAGCACCATCGATTCATTGGCGACCAAACGCGCCAGCGCCCGATGCTCAGCAGTATCCAAGTCTTTTTCATCAATCTTCGAGTAGGGGACCACCTCCGGCGGATCGAACATACCCAACTTCATTCGCGCCGTGAACAACCGAACCAGCGCAGTGTCAATCTCGCTCTCCTTTAGAATCCCCTGCCTATACGCTTCACGGTAAGGCCGATAGTCGTGGTCGTCTTTTACCTTGGCAAAGTCAATGCACTCGTTGTCCATGCCGCGTTGCACGGCCAGCGCGGATGCTTCCGGCTGCGTCCTGGTAAAGTGATGGTCACGGAAGATGTTGACCACCGCATCGCAATCCGAAACTACGTAGCCCCTAAACCCCCACTTGCCGCGCAACTGATCCTGGAGCAAAAACTCGTTTGCGCAGGCCGGTTGCCCGTTGATGCTGTTATATGCGCACATCACCGAGCCGGCCTTGCCCTCCATCACCGTCGCCCGGAACGCCGGCAGGTAGGTGTCTACTTGGTCGTGCTTGCTGACTTTCACATCCGCCGTGTGGCGAGTTGGCTCCGGGCCGCTGTGTACGGCGTAGTGCTTCGGAGTTGAAATGACACGATAGTATTTCGGATCGTCGCCCTGCAGGCCCGTAACGAAGGCAACCCCCAGGCGTGCCGTCAAGAATGGGTCTTCGCCGTAAGTTTCCTGTCCTCGTCCCCAACGAGGATCGCGAAAGATATTGATGTTCGGTGCCCAGAAATCGAGTCCTTCAAAGATGTCGCTGTGCCCATCGCGCATGCCTCGAACGTGACTAGCGCGCCCTTCGGTGCCGATCACAATGGCCATACGCTGGATCGCATCGGTGTCGAAGGTTGCGGCCAGACCTACCGGCTCCGGAAACTCGGTGGTTCCGTTCCGGGCAACTCCGTGCAGCGACTCGCTCCACCAGTCATAGTCCGGCACATTCAACCGTGGTATTGCGCGCGACTGGTTGACGAGTTGCGATACCTTTTCTTCCACAGTCATGCGACGAACAAGGTCCGCCGCCCGCTGCTCTGGCGGCAAGCTGTGGTCCAAATATGCGGGTTGCTTCGCGCTTTGGGCGTACAAGCCGCTTACGACGGCCAGGAACGCAACCATTGAAATCAGAACTGGCGAGTTGGTTCTCTTCATCTCTTCTTGCTCAATCACGTCTGCACTTCACTTCATAAGGTCAACAGATTGCCACCATTGGTCCGGTTCGGAAAACATTCAAGCCTTCGAGTAGCTATCACGTTTTTCCCAACCCTTTTTCCAGAAATCCATGAAGCCGTCCATTGGTGGATGGGCTGCAATCACCTCTTCATTCAGGTCCACGCCCAGGCCGGGCGCTTCCGGCAAGGCAAAGTATCCGTCGTTCACTTCCGGACGGCCAATTATCGCGTCGCGCACCCAGGGCTCAACCATGTCGTCGAAGGTTTCCTGAATCTTGAAGTTCGGCACACAGACCGCCAAATGCACCGAGGCCATCGTGCCGACCGGTGAACCAGCGTTGTGCGGCGCGACCGGCATGTAGTGCGCTTCGGCCATCGCCGCGATCTTCCGTGTTTCGGCAATGCCGCCCGCGTGACAGACGTCGGGTTGAATAATATCGACGGCCCGTTCGCGAAAGAGATCGAGAAATAGATGGCGGGTGAATAAACGCTCCCCGGCGGCAACTGGAATCCCGAGATGTGCGACAGCGCGGCGAACTTCCAATAATGCGTGAGTGTTTTCTGGTGGCACCGGTTCTTCAAACCAACCGGGGCGATAAGGAGCCAGCCGATGACAAATATCGATCGCGGTGTGCGGCGCAAAGCGACCGTGCATTTCGATGAAGAGCTCGACATCTGCCCCAATCGCATCACGTACAGCACTGACGATCTCGACTGAACTGGTCTTCTCTGCTTCGCTCATCTCGTAAGAGCCGGCGCCAAACGGATCTATTTTCAGAGCGGTGTAGCCCAGCCTGATCACCTCGCGAGCACGTGCCGCGATTGTTTCCGGCGTGCGCTCGACCTGATACCAGCCATTGGCATAAGCGCGGACGCGATCGCGACATTTGCCGCCCAACAAACGCCAGACTGGCACGCCCAGCGACTTGCCGAGAATGTCCCAGCAGGCCATTTCGACGCCGCCCAACGCCGAACAGACAAAGAAATCTCGGCGCCAATATTCGTTCCGATAGACTCGCTCCCACAGAGCTTCAATATCGCGCGGGTCTGCGCCGAGCAAATAGCGTTTTTCCAACGAGACCAGATAGCCAAGCATGCCTTCGTCGCCCCACTGCACCGTGGCTTCGCCAATTCCGTAGAGGCCCGGAACGTCAGTCTCCAGACGCAGCAGGATCAAATTTCGCCAGCCCGAGCCAATGACAAAAGTTTTGAGGGCGGTTATCTTCATCGCTCTATTCAACAGGATTTTCTAAAGTACCAATGCCTTCGATTGTGATACTGACCCGATCGCCCGGCTGCAGTGTGAAATCATCCGGCGGCACAATGCCCGTGCCAGTCAAAAGGAAAACGCCATGGCTGAAAGTCATTTCCCGAAACAGATAGTCAGCTAATTCCATCAAAGGGCGACGTATGCTGGCTGTCGACGTCGTTCCCTCAAAGACCGCACTGCCCTTGCGATTTATGGTCATGTGAATGTCGCGCGGTATTTCTTTGCCGTCATTCAGCAGAATCCCAGGACCCAACGAACAACTGCCGTCATAGACTTTGGCTTGCGGTAGATAGAGCGGGTTTTCGCCCTCGATCGACCGCGAAGACATATCGTTACCGATCGTGTAGCCGACAATCATTCCAGCGGCTGAAAGCACCAGCGCTAATTCCGGCTCCGGCACATTCCAAGCGGAGTCGCGTCGAATACGTACCGGTTGCCCATTTCCCACCACGCGGTGTGGCATCGACTTAAAAAAGAGTTCGGGACGAGGTGCCTGGTAAACATGATCGTAAAAGTCGCCGCCGCCGGAGCTCTCCTCGATTCGCGCGACCTTCGAACGCAAGTACGTAACCCCGCTCGCCCAAACTTCCTGTACATCCAGCGGCGCCGCCAAGGCGACTTCATCCACCAACGGAAAGTTACGAACTACTGGCAGAATGCTATGCACAGCGGCGACTGGTTCGGTCAGCGCCAACCACGAAGAGATGTCGGTAAAATCGCGAGACGACGCAGTCAAGTGGAACCGCTCGCCGTCTACCTCAAGACCTAGATGCCCACCCTGGGGACCATGAAAGCGAAATATTTGCACTGGTGGCTTCTCATCCACGTCTGCGATTAATGGTTCCCTGCGGCTCTTCGCGGTTCTGCGAGCGTGGGGCCATCAACGTTACGAGCGCCCAGCAAAAAGGATATCGATCGCAATTGATAAAGACGTTCGCATGCTTGCACTTCGCCATCACATAAGAGCTGCTGCAGAATTTGCTTGCTGCGCTCGTTTTTCAGCATCGAGAGAACCATTATCTTTTAGGTGACTTTGTTAGAAAGAGCCTGGGCACGAAATCCTTCAGATCGCGACGCCAGGTCTGCCACTCATGATCTGTACCAGGTGATTCGTAGAAGACATGCTGAATCCCGGCGTCGTCGAGTGAAGCGTGAAGCCTTAGCAGTCCCGCTCGCATCCTTTCAGGTTCAGTTGTTCCGACTCCCACCCACAGCAGATGCACTTTCCTGGCGAAGCCGGCCGGATCAGCAAAGACTCCGTTGTAATCGGTCTTGGGATCCAGTTTCCGATCCCCAAGCACGAGCATCCCCCCAGCTCCACTGAATCCGCCAATATAGGAGAACAAGTCCAGATGATTCAGCGTGACCTGGAACGTTTGCATGCCTCCCATCGAAAGGCCTGCCATTGCGCGATGGTCGCGGTCAGTGAATGTCCGGAAGGTATTATCAATGAATGGAATCAAGACCTGAGTCACATCATCTTCAAACGCTGCCGACATGTCCTGCATAGCCTTCAGCATTTCAGGAGAACCAAAAGGCTTTCCCGTTAGATCGGGCGGAGTCTGACCGGCACGGCGGGCATACCCATAGGCCATAACGACGATCATGGGCTTGCAGTTACGGGCAGCAATCAGATTGTCGAGGATGAAGTTTGCGTGCGCCTGCCGAATCCACCCGGTCTCGTCCTCGCCGCCACCGTGCTGCAGATAGAGCACCGGATAACGAACCTTGGTCTGTCTATCGTAATTCGGAGGCAGATAGACCAGCGCATGACGCCAGGTTCCGGTAACCTTCGAGTTGTACCAAACCTCACGCACCTGTCCATGGGGCACATCCTGCGGCAAATAATAGGTTGAGCCTGGCTCGGGGACCTCTACTCCGCTTGCGAACCTGCTGCCACCGAAGTACGCTTGGGTGCCAGGGTCGCTGATTTCCGCACCATCAATGTTCAGGGTGTAATAGTGAAACCCGGGAACGAGGGGAGCCGTCGTGACGGTCCAGAATCCATCCGCTTGTTTTTCCAGATCCACCTTAGGGCCGCTCCAGAAATTCAACTTCACCTTGGTAGCATTGGGAGCTTTCACGCGGACCTGAACCCGCCCGGAGCTATCAACACGCGGATATTCCGCTCCCCAGACGTTGGTTGAAGAGGGTTGGAAATTATCTGACGCTTGTACGCAACAAAAACTTGACAGTAACAAGAAGACGAGTAGTGAAACGCGCTGCATGGGTTGCCCCTCCAGTTTGTGTTTGGTGGATTCAAGTTTGAAGTGCAACAGTCTGATAGTTGTTGTTGGCATCAGCCCGGAGGGCTGGCAGATAGTAGCCAGTGGTTGAAGCGAAGCGAAAACCAGCGGAACAAATCAAACAAAAGAGTTGCACCCCGAAGGGTGCGAGAGTCTCAAAAATCTCCTGCAGGCCTTTCTCATCTGGCACCCCGTGGGGGTGCGGTCTTCCTCCGGTCTTAACCGGTGGTCTTCGCTTCGCACGACCACCGGCTACTTTCTGACAACCCTCCGGGTTGGACTGTTGCACTTCAAACTTGAATCCACCTTTACCCAATTGAGATGACAGTCACTGACTTCGGCTCCAGTTTCAAGGTCAGCTTTCCGCCTTGAACGGGTGCTGATACCGGCTTTGGCACGACTGTGTTCGGCGCCTCGAAGGTATTGACGCTGTCCACCTTGGGTGCGGTCAGTGTTTCTCCGACTGCCGTCTTGCCGGTAGCGCCGGTGAGCGTGGCCTGAATCTCTACTGACTGGTTCGGATCGAGATTGGTTAACTCCAACCACAACTTTCCGCTCGCGTCCTTCGCGGCGATGGCGTCCACGCGCGGCAGGCTGATGTCTCCATGCGTGTATGTACCGGCGTTAAAAGCGACGGGCACAAAGATCGCATCCTGAAACGGCACATACATTTTGTAGACGTAGTAGGAAGGCGTTAGCACCATCTTTTCTTTGTCCGTCAGGATCATAGCCTGCAGCACATTGATCATCTGCGCGATATTGGCCATGCGCACCCGGTCGGCGTGGCGCGCAAAGATGTTCAAGTTCAGCGCTGCCAGCACGGCGTCACGCATACTGTTTTGCTGCGCTAGAAATCCGGGATTACTGCCGGGCAACGGCGCGTACCAACTGCCCCATTCGTCAACGACCAGCGCGATCTTCTTTTGCGGATCGTACTTGTCCATGATGGTTGAGTGCTTGCTAACCAGGCCTTCCATTTCCAAGGTGTTCTTAAGAATTTGACCGTATTCGGTCTCGCCGAATCCCACCGACGCAAACTTGTTGTCCCAGTTCACGACCGTATAGTTGTGCAGCGAGAGCCCATTCATATCCCAGCTCCACTTGTGATTCTGCCAGGCCTTCATGACCTCTTCGGTCCATTCAACAAACCGTGGTTCGTTGCCGCCTGGACCAACGGCGATCTTAAGCATCTGCTGCTTGCCCTGTTGTGCCGGGTTGAAGTTTCTGACGAAGCGGCTGTAAATCTTAAGCTGGGCCACATAGTCATCGGCTGTCATGTTTCCGCCACAGTCCCAGCTTTCATTGCCAATGCCGAGGTAGGGGATCTTGTAAGGAGCAGGATGACCGTTGGCGGCGCGCTCCTTGCCGAGTGTAGTTGGCTGCGTGGTGGTGAGGTATTCGAGCCATTCGGCCGCTTCCTGCGGAGTGCCGGAGCCGACATTAATCGAGAGGTAGGCTTCGGCGCCAATCTGGTCCAGGAAGTCCATGTACTCGTGGGTGCCGAAAGTGTTCGGCTCGGTCACGCCTCCCCAGTTTGGATTGAGCGTCACGGCTCGTTGTGGGCCAATGCCCTTGCGCCAGTGGTATTCATCAGCAAAGCAACCACCGGGCCAGCGAACGTTCGGAACCTTCAGCGCTTTCAGCGCGGCAACAACGTCGTTGCGCATGCCGCGTGTGTTAGGGATCCTGGAATCAGGGCCAACCCAGATGCCCTCGTAAACGCCAAGGCCCAGATGTTCGGCGAACTGGCCGAAGATGTTGCGATCGATCTTCGGGCCTGGCTTGGATGCATCAATTGACAAGCTGATCTTGCCTGCGTCCGAAGCAGGTGCTGTTTGAGCTATCCCCGTCAAAGCAAGATTGGATGGAAGCACACAAATGACCAACAAAGCTCGTACAGTCAGTCTTATGAATGGAACGACGAAACAACGAGTCAACAAGGAGCGGGACAAAACTTCGCGCGTCCTAATTGCCAAGAACTGGCGTCTCCAACAGTGATAATTCGACGCTGACTTACCGGTCATCTGTTTTCCCTCCATCGATTATGCGAAACGCTTTCCACGCGTGCTGCCAAGAAACTGTTCTCTGAGTTCGGCTATCAAGGTTCATAGCGTGGTCGAAGTGGTTACGAATCTGATCGAACTACTCCACCTCTGCAACCCCGGACACCATTTACTTACCTACTACTTTCACTATAGCCTCATCTGGTCCGCTCCACGCCGGCGGTCCCTCACGTTTCAAGCGGCGTGTCCCTTCAACCCATATCAGCTTCGTGATCGAGCTGACCCCGTTCTCGTAGCTGTAAGTCGTCCCGTCGTCCTGAAAGAGCGTAAAATCACCGTTCGCACCCGGATACACTCGTACGCTCGCGATTGTTTGCGGTTGCCGAGTGCTCTCCACCTCGGACCCAAGTGGCACAATGCTTCCGGCCCTTACAAACAGTGGCAGTGTCTCGATCGGCGCATCCGCCACGATTGTCTGTCCGCCGTGCAGTCGCTCATTGGTCCAGTAGTTATACCAGTCGCAGCCCGCCGGCAAATACACTGCCCGCCGCGTCGCGCCCTGCTCCGTGACTGGCGCCACCAGGAATGCTGGTCCATACATGTATTCATCCGGAATATCAGCAACCTTCGGATCCTCCGGAAAATCCATAAAGAGTGCCCTCATATAAGGCGCCCCTGTCTGGTAGCTGCGATAGGCAACCGAGTACGTGTAGGGCAGGAGCTGGTAGCGAAGCTTCAGATACTTTGCCAGAATCGGCTCCGCATGTTTGCCATACGACCAGACCTCGTTGTGATCTCGCTCCCCATGGACCCTCATCACCGGCTGAAAAGCGCCCCACTCAAACCACCGCACAAACAGCTCAGGATAGTCCTCATAGTTGCCAATCGTGCCGCGCACATCGGAGCCATCGATCAGTGGCGTGTGGGACGCACGGTAATCCGCGGAAACTGATGGCGAAAAGAAACCTCCGATATCCGTGTCCCAGTACGGCATCCCGGACGCCGTAAAGTTCAGTCCCGCTGGAATTGAGCGCCTCAGCATATCCCAGGTCGAAAAAATATCGCTCGACCAGAACGCAGTGCCGTTGTGTTGCGCGCCCAGGTATGCCGCTCGCGCCAGGATCATTACCCGGCGGCTGTCTCCAAAGTCGCGCCGAAAGCCCTCATACACCGCAGCAGTGTGAAACAGCGGATAAACGTTGAAATAGCGCGCACCCGAACCGACAAAGAACAGATCCTTTGCCGGGTTGATGTCCGGCTCCGTCTCATCCAGCCAGATGTAATCGAAGCCGTACGGCTTCACATATCGGTCTCGTATCTTTTCCCAAAACCAGTTGGCAGCCTCTGGATTCGTAGTATCAAGATTTGGCCCAATGGTCGGTTTGAAGCCTCCCAAGTCCGGCACGCCGTCCCGGTTACTGATCAGCCAGCCTTTGCTCAGTAGCATGTCGTAGAACTGCGTCCCCGCCGAAAAGTGTGGCCACACGCTTAACAGCGTCCCTATGCCCATCGCGTGCAGTTCGCGATTCATCGCCGCCGGATCGGGCCAACGAACCGGATCCAGGTCCAGCTCGCCCTGTCTTGTCATGTTCAGAAAATCCACGACCATCATATCCAGCGGTAGCTTCTTTTGGCGATACTTCCTGGCCACCTCCAGAACCTCGTCCTGCGTCGGGTAAATTGCTTTGCTCTGGATAAATCCATAGGTTGCCTTGGGTAGCAGATGCGTCACACCGGTCAGCAGACGATAACCCCCATAGATCTCGTCGCTCGTCGCCCCTTCAATCACAAAGTACGAGACCCGATCGCCCACGTCCGATGACCATGTATTCCGCCCGTTGAACCCCAGGCTCACCGTAGTTCTGGAGGGGTTATCCCAGACCAGTCCATAGCCATGGCTCGACACCATGAACGGCACCCCTACGGTCTCGCCCCCGAGGGCGCCCCAGTCATGCCAGCAACGAATCTCGTGATGGCGCAGGTCCATCCAGCCCTGTTGCTGTTGCCCTAGTCCGTAGTAGTGCTCATCAGCAGGCGACTCGAACCGTGACGAGACTGTGTAACTCTTCGTCCCAGCGTCGGCCTGCGTCACTTCAGCGCGTTCCGGCGCCATCGTCCACGAGCGCATGCGTAACAGTATCTTTCCTGCTGCCGTGGTCACCTGCAGCTCGTCCTCATGCGTGTTGTTCCCGCCACCGCCTCCGAAGTAAGGCTCGCGCACCCGACGGTTCAGAGCGTCCAACGGCATCGTCTGCGGTTGCTTCTCCGTGGGCAGGTGCCGTAGCGACACGCGTACTACGATCCGTGCCGACCGGTACACATCTCTACCTTCCGCATCGTGCTCGTGAGTCCATCCCTCGGCCGACGGCTTTGCCGTAATCCCGTATCCCGAAGGCCCCGTGGCGGCAGCTCTATTGGTACTCATCGTCACTCGCAGAATGTTCGGGGCGTAGGGGTCGAGAGAGATCACGCCACCCTCACGCTCCAGCACCAGCGCTCCGCTCTGGGCCATCGCTGGCGGGCCGAGCGACATGGCCAGCATCAGCGAAATTAGTCCACCTGCCATCAGCCAGACCAAACGCAGACTGGATTGAAGCTTTGCTCCCGAGATGTTGGTTGGAGAGAGCTGAAAATAGCCTACGCCTTGTGCGCAAGAATGACCTGCAAAGAGTGCGCAACCTAGACTCGCGAATATCACGATCTGAATCCTCTCATCTGTTTCTATTTGTTCATTTATTGCGAACCTGGCAGCCCAGCTCTTTGTTTTGCGAGTTCAGTCTTGAAGGCTTGTTCTTTGTCGGCTACATACTTCTTGTAGCCTTCAGGATCAACGAAGACTGCAAGTGCGCCCTCCGGCAGGCGCGCGTATTTCGTCTCGAGATCGAAGTAATTTCCATGCGCGCCGAGAAAGATGTCGCACGGTAAGGACTTCAACACGCGGAACATTTTTTCATAGTCCGCCGCAATCTGCGGATAGGCGGCGTTGCTCACAAGCCGGTAGCCGGGATTCACGTTGGGGCTGCCGATGACCACAACGTTGTAAGTCTTACCGGCCTCCTTCACTTTCATCGTCCATGTGGTGCAACCCTTCGTGTGGCCCGGAGTGAGATGTGCCACCAGCACGGCGCCACCTAACCTAACTTCATCTCCATCGTGTAGCACGCGATCCACTTTTGTAGGCGTGTAGAGGCTGGTTGGAACGTTGCCATACTGAAAATCCGTCTTGCCGCCCGACTCGACGACCGACACGTCGCCCTCCATGACCATGTACTTTGCGCCAGTCAGTCTCTTGATGGTGTCGCTCGCTGCGTTGTGGTCCCAGTGCGCGTGGCTGATAAGGAGGATCTTGATGTCAACGAATTTGAATCCGAGTTTCTCCACGCTCGCACGGATGAGTGGCACGTTCTCCTCCATGTCGCTGTTGATCAGGATGTGACCTTTCGGGGTGGTGATTAGATAGTTGGCGAGCCCCTTGCTTCCGACATAGTAGAGATTCCCTGCGATCTTGAACGGCGGAAACGGCTCCGTCCAGTCGGATTGGGCGCGCAGGGTGACTGCAGAGCCGATGACCGCGATCAATGCACCCACAAGGGCGATACGCATTCCAAACAAGTTTTTCTGCACGTTTTGCAACTCCAGTGTATTTATAAGTCTAACGATTGAATTCCGCGGGCGCGAATAGCCGCATGGTCCATTTATACTCAACGTATGAAACCGACCTCGGCTGCAGAAATCAAACATGGTTCTGAAACATAGCTTCTTACTGAAGAATCGTAATACACAACTCTGAAAACGAACGGACACCGCGCTCGTATGAAAGCTTTGATAGACTTCAACGCTGTTAGCATTTCCATCTTAATCGATCACATCGTGCAGCCTGCGTATCAACCGCCACCTGCTTGGCCGGGCACCCGCGGCAGGCACATCGGTTTGCATAGGTTCGTATTGACCATCGATTCCCGCTTGATAGTGTTTCGGCCGGCGGTGAATCTCGATTACTTAGCGACCTCGCATTGAACTACCCGAAACAAAACCTTTTCAGCGTGAACGGCTTCCCGAGACTTCGGTGAAGTCGCTTCTTATATTAGATTAAGCAAAGACGCGGGAGAGAATTCGCGCCCACGATATTCAAAGTAGTCGAAATCGGCGGGGTGCCCTGTACCCGCATAGTCCTGGCAGCATATCCCGACAAACGCCCCCGTGAAATTCGGTGTGCCAGACGGGCCGGCTTCGTCGGACAGGATGCTCGCGTCGAACTGTTCCGGTAGCCAACGCCACTCGCCGCCGCCCAAGCGAAACGCGAACCGCAACCGTTCGTAATCCACCTCCACCCGCAGGTGCACGGGCGCGCCGGCGGCGATGGGAATCGGAGCGGTGAACACATCAGGCAACTCTGGATCGCAAGTCATTACGCGCAGGTGCTTGCCGACGACCTCATCCGTGGAGACGTACACGTAATGGAATTTGGAGCCGTTGTAGTAGCAGATCAACCCGGCTTGTTGTTGATGGTGTTGCGGTTCGAACTCAACCACCGTTGCGCCGCTATAGCAGTGCGCCTGCTGCCTCCGCGCGACGAGCGCCTGGCGGAACAAGCTGCCGATCGTCTCGCGGCCGAAGAGGCGCAAGTGTCCCGGCCGCGCGGTCAGGCTGAACAACTCGTCCGGCCACGGCGAGCGTAGCCATTGAAATTCGATGGGGAGGCTCGGGGCATCAAAATCTTCGCGCGTCGGCGCGGGCGAAAACAGGTGCGACGGCAACTCCGGCGCGGTAGTTTCGCGCTGCGGAAAGGAGTCGTGGTCCTCCGTGTACAACCAATCGTCCGCGCGCCACACCATGCGTTGAATGGCCGTCTCGCGGCCCAACGTACAGCGGCCGCGATTGCGGAGCGGGCGACCGCAGAGGTAGACCATATACGTCTCGCCGTGCTGCGTCTCAACGAGATCGGCGTGCCCGGCGCGTTGCAGTTCTGCATCCGGGCGGTTGCGCGCCGTTAAGATATGGGTGTCAGGGTGCAGCTCATACGGCCCCAGCAAGTCGCGCGAACGCGCCATCGTCACCGCGTGCCCCCAGCCCGTGCCGCCCTCCGCCGTGATCAAATAGTAATAGCCGTGGCGCTTGTATAAGTGCGGCGCTTCGGTGAAGCCAATGGCTGTCCCGGTGAAGATGTTGTGCCGCTCGCCGATCAATTGACGTCCGGCGGCGGAGTACTCTTGCAGCACGATGCCGCCGAACCGGTTCTTGCCCGGCCTGTGGTCCCAGAGCATGTTCACCAAATATTTTCGACCGTCGTCATCGTGAAACAGCGACGGGTCGAAGCCGCTGCTGTTCAGATAGACCGGATCCGACCACTCACCATCAATTGCCGGAGAGGTCACGAGGTAGTTGTGCATGTCGCGCAGCCCCGCGCCGACGCTGCCCGGCTGGGAAGTGCGACCGTAGCGTTTGACGTCCGTGTAAATCAAATAGACCAGCCCGGCGTCATAGGTCAGGCACGGAGCCCACACGCCGCAGGAATCCGGGTCTCCCAACATGTTCAATTGACTCGGGCGGTTCAGTGGGCGCGTCAGCAGACGCCAATGCACGAGGTCGCGCGAGTGATGAATCTGCACGCCGGGGAACCATTCAAAGGTCGAGGTGGCGATGTAGTAATCGTCGCCGACGCGCACAATCGAAGGGTCGGGGTTGAACCCGCGAAGGATTGGGTTTTGGATCATCGTACCTGAGTTGCTCATCGCACTTTCCTTCTCAGACCTCGGCCGCTTCGGCTATCTTCACATCCGCCTTAACAACGGTCCACAAGACCACCGCGCCGATGACATCCAGCAAGGCAAGACAAATAAAGAACGGCGTGTAGCCGATCTTCACCACTAGCGCGCCAATCAACAGCGAAAACAGCAACAGCCCGGCGTTGCCGAACGTGCCTGCCATCCCCGCGACCGTTGCCACTTCGTTCTTCTTGAACAAATCCGAAGACATCGTGATCACGGTCACGGACAAGGTTTGATGGGCGAAGCCGGCGAGGCTGAGCAGTGCAATCGCGGCATACGGGCTTTTGACGAAGCCGACGAAGCCGACGCCGAGCATCATGACGGCGCCAAGCGAAAAGGCCGCGCGTCGAGAGTCAATGAGGCTGACACGCCAGTATCTTTGCAGCCATAAACTGAACGTCCCACCGAACAAACAGCCGATGTCTGCCGCCAGAAACGGCAGCCACGCAAAGAGCGCGATCTGCTTCAAGTCCCAGCCGCGCGTCTGCGACAGGTAGAGCGGCATCCAGAACGTCAGCGTCCCCCACGTCGGGTCGGCTAGAAAACGCGGTAGCGCGATGCCCCAGAAGTTCCGCCGCCGCAGCAGCGACAGCACCGCAGGCCGAGTCCCATCGTGCCGCAAATGCTTCTCCTGCCCGGCAGCGATGTAGTCGAACTCTGCCGACGAGAGCGAGGGGTGTTTTTCTGGTGGGTGATAGAGCCACAGCCACATGGTCACCCAAACCAAGCCCAGCGCCCCGGTGATCACGAACGCCGATTGCCAGTTGTACTGCAAGATCGCGAACGCGACGAGTGGCGGCGCGAGCATCGAGCCGAATGAAGCCCCGATGTTATAGATCCCTCCCGCCAGCCCGCGTTCTTTGGCCGGGAACCATTCGGCCGTCGCCTTCATCCCAGCGGGGTTCGCGGAGCCTTCAGCCAGCCCCAGCAACCCGCGCAGTCCCGCCAGCATTTGCCAGGTGTGAGCCAGCCCATGCGCCATGCTAGTGAGTGACCACGCGACGGCGAAGAGCGCATAGCCGCGCTTCAGCCCAATCACGTCCAGCACGTAGCCGCAGAGCGGCTGCAACATAATCGCGCCCTGGAAGGTAGCGACCACCCACGAGTACTGCTGCGTCCCGATGTTCAGCTCTTTGAGCAGCGTCGGCGCAGCGACCGCGAGTGTGCTGCGCGTCAGGTAATTGATCATCGAGCCGAGCATAATCAGCCCGATCATCCACCACCTGAGTCCTCGGATTTTAGCCATTGCCAACTCTACGTATGGCGGAGCCCATATATAGCCGAGCCACCAAGCTGCAACTCAAGCGCAGTTGCTGAAGGCAAAGGACACCTTGTTGTTCAATGCGGTCCTGAAAAAATGGTGAGCCTTCGACCATGGCCGCAAAGCTCACCATCCGCATCATTGATTTCTCTCCGGCAACTGCCACCGGTAATTGATTCACGTGCTTAGCTCAGAACGAATATTTTATTCCAAGTTGAATCTGACGCATCGGGAGGGCCGTTGCGCTTATGACGCCGAAGCCCTGATGCGCTGCGTTGGCGGGAGCTCCCGGAAATGCCGGACCCGCCAGGATGTTTCCGTTCGGCGCATCCCAGGTAGGATGGTTGAACACATTGAACGCTTCCACACGCAACTGGATGGAATGGTGTTCGCTGTAAGGCATTGTAAAGCGCTTGGACAGCGACATATCGATCGACTGGCGATGCGGGGTTAGCATTGTATTCCGCCCGACATTGCCGAAGGTTCCCTGGGGCGACACCACGAACGAGGCGGGGTCGTACCATCGTGAGGGGCTGCGGTTGTCCGCATAGCCGGTACCTGTCCCGGAGTAGCTGGGCCGATCGGGTAGCGGATTGTTGGTACCGGCATTATTGAAACCGATGGTAAGCGTTTGCGGAACGCCGCTCTGGATTGTCGAGTTTGTGCTTAGCTGCCAAGCGCCGACGAAGGCGTTGGCGATTGAGTTGTTAATGCCCAAGAGTTTGCCTTTGCCTAGCGGCAGCTCCCAGACGGCCCCGAGAACCCAACGATTGCGTACGTCGAAGGACGACAAGCCGCGCTCGCACTCCAGGCAGCTGCTGTCTTGTGGGAAGAGTGTGTCAAGCCCCTGAGTGCGAGTGCCACTGGCATTATCAATCGCCTTGGCAAAGGTGTAGTTCGTGGTCAAGCTGACACCTTGGCTGAAGCGCCGCGTAAGCTTCACGCTTGCGGCGTTGTAGCTGGCCTTGAAAGTGTCATTGACGTAGGAGAGTACCCCGTAGTTGGCATACGGGCGGCGCGAATTGATGCTGTTCAACGGGCCTGGAGCCGCCTGGTTGATATTTACGAAACCATAGAGGTTTCGGCTTTGCGATCCTAGATAGCCAACTTCCAACGCCCAATTGGAACTTAGCTGGCGTTGCACATTCAGCATGTACTGCGCGGTGTAGGGAGTAGCGTGGTCGTAAGCGGCCGCCCACGCAAACGGAGGCGGCACCTGAACCACGGTACCGCTGCCGCCGGGAATCGCATTGTTCCAGGTTACCGGAACTGCCGGCGTCGACGTCAGATCCACTCGGGCCGCGATATTGCGGGCCATGTCAAAGTAAACAGCGTTGGCGATGTCTTCCATGTAGAAGATGCCAAACCCACCACGGATTACGGTCTTGCTGTCGGGAGAGTATGCGATTCCCACCCGCGGAGCGAAGCTCCTATATTTCGTCTGCATGAGGTTGTTGTTCAGACCGCCGCCGCAGACTGCGTTCGTGCTGGTCCAATGAATCTTCAGACCCTCGTAGGGATCGGTGCACCCTTTTCCCTGGCGAACGAAGAACGGCCAATTGGTTGGTGGTTGGTTAGGGGTAAAGTCGATATTCGGTATCTCCACCGTGAAGTAGTTGCCCAGCTTATTAGTGAAGGGCGGCGTCAATTCGTATCGCAAGCCCAGCGACAGAGTAAGTTTGGGAGTAACCTTCCAGGTGTCGTCTATAAACGCATGGAAGACGTTGCGCTTGAATTTCGCATTGGCAACGGCGGCGGCATTTGTGGAGACGAAGATTCTCCCCAGCAGGAATTCGGCGAAGGCGTAGCCACCGCTCCCATTTGCAGGGTTCCTTGTCGCTTGCGGCTGGAATGTAAACACACCGCGAGAGAACTGGTTGCCCAACTGGTTGAAATTTTGCCGGTTGTACTCGCCCCCGAAGCCGAAGGTATGCTTGCCGTGGACCCAAGACACTTTATCGACGATTTGCAGGGTGTTGTCGTCGATTGCGAAAGGACCGTCGTTGGCGTCCCCGATCCCGGTAAACCCACCACCATTGAATGCTACGTTCGGAATTCCCCAGGTGATGGGATCGCCCGGATTCTGGTTCGGGATCCCAATCTCGGAAACCACGTCCAAGCTGCCGGCGCTCAAGGTGCCCAGAGAATTGAAGAAACTCGTATAGCCGAAACGGAGGTCGTTAACGAGGTTGGAAGTAAAGGTCCGTGTATTTGATCCGGTGTATTGTTTGTAGTGAGTAAGAACCTTGGTCCCCGCGAGATTCAGGTTTTGCGTCGACGTATTTTCGTCGCCCCAGTTGTATCGGGCCATCCACTGCGACTTCGATGACTCGACGAAATCAATTCTTACAACCAATCCGTCCCGGTTGAGAGGTTGCGAGCTGGTCTGCGCGAAGTTGTTTGTTCCGAGCGTACTGGCGGAATTGTAGTATTTCAAAAACTTCAACGAGATCGGATCCAACCGGTTGCTGGGTATGATATTGCCCGGGAACGGCAGCCCTGTGGTCGGATCGTAGATGATCGTAGAGGGCAGCAGTTCGCTGAAGTTGCCGGTAAACATCTTGTCAGTCGGTACCGTAAAAGTATTCAGCACGCTCTGCCGTCGACGAAGGCCTTCATAATTTATCATGAAGAATAATTTGTTCTTGCCACTCCACACGCTCGGTCCACCTTCGCCAAAGTGTGGCAGGAAGATTGGTCCGTCCAGTTCGAACCCGTAGTCGTTCCATTTGAATGGGTTCTTCGGCTTGGCGGAGGTGAACTGGTACTGCTTGGCGTCCAGGGCATCGTCGCGATGAAACTCGAAGAGCGCCCCATGAAAGGCGTTGCCGCCCGACTTGGTGAGCACGTTCACTTGCGTACTTTGGTGCCCATACTCCGCCGGGTAAACACCTATTTGAACTTTGAATTCCTGGATTGCATCGATGGACGGCAGCGCGACATACGTGTTGAAGTTCACGTCCATGTTATTGACACCGTCGAGCGTGTAGTAATCGAAGAAAATGCGCTGCCCGCCGGCAGATATTGCTTGCTGAGCGCGTTCCCCGCCCTGGCGGGCGCCTGCTTGCCCCGCAGCCGGCGCGAGTACGTTCACATTGGGCGAAAGCGCGACGAGATTCAGATATTGCCGACCGTTCAGCGGCAACTCAGTGACAATCTTGTTTTCTATCACTGTGCCGATGGTTGTGTTTTCGCTGTTTAGCAATGCGGCAGCGGCACTGATTGTCACCGTCTCGCCGACCTGGCCAACTTCCATAGCCACATCCAGACGCGCCGCCTGCTGTACGTCGAGCCTGACGTTCTCGTTTAGCGAAATCTTAAATCCGGTCTGCTCAACTTTTAATGCGTAGGTGCCGGGCGGTAGCGAAGGGAAGGAATAAAGGCCTTCGCTGTTAGTGGTTACCTTGCGCGTAGCGCCGGTCGCCTTGTTTGTGACAGTCACGCTGGCTCCTGAGATCGCCGCGCCCGTTGGATCCGTTACCAGACCGGCGATCTCAGCACTGGTCTGCGCTAAACTGGCGACCGCACAGGCGGCGAGTAACACCGCACCGCCGAGTAGATGGAGCACTAAGCGAATTCTCTTCATCATTCTTCCTCCCAGCTATTGTTTTGTTGTGTTGTCAAACGTTTGATCCACCGTTAGAATCGCGCAGCCAAACGGCTACGGCAGATCAAGCCACTCTTAGTAGTGCTTGGAGTGAATCAACTCAGCTTGTGTCCAGGCGATGCTTCCACGATTCAACATCATGAAGTAGAATTCAGCCCCTTGGATCCTTCGGAACAGGAGCGAATCACAGCACTGATTGTTGATGCGTATTGTTGACGCGTAACGTCTAGGGAACCTGTCAATAGGTGCCGGCGCGCGCGCAGCGAAAAGTACTCAATCAGCGTAGGAAAGTCTTTTGGGCGGGTTGAAAATTTCTGAAAATTTGTGTTGACTCGACTCGTTTTGTTTGAAGATCCAGGTATTTGGCTCGAACTGACATTTAGGAGTTGCTTCCAGCGTCGAAGTTCGGCGTTCTTGAATGTCTTGAAGACTTATGAAAGCGATCAGGAGTGAGGTTCGCGGAGAGTTCTATGCATTCGACCCGTTTCTTGTCGACGCGGTAAAGTGCGTCTTGCTTCGAGACGGAAAGCTGGTGCCACTGACACCCAAGGCTTTCGAGATCCTGCTGGTGCTTGTCAGGCATCCGGGTCGAGTGCTAAAGAAAGAAGAGCTGTTCCAACTGGTGTGGCCTGATGCGTTCGTCGAGGAGAATAACCTGCCGCGCAATGTCTCAGCTCTCAGGAAAGCTCTGGGGGAAGAGCCCACCGAGCACAAATATGTGATGACTGTGCCCGGACAAGGCTATCGGTTTGTTGCCAGTGTCCGGGAATTGGAAACTCTCGATGAAGGGGAAAGCCTAGCTCCTCTAGTAGAAACCGCAACTCTCTTCGTATCTCAGAACCGATCAATACCTGAAGACCAGCAAAGCAACGTAATCCCAGCGCCGACTCGCGCCCGTTATTCCAAAGTACCCCTGGTCGCCGCGCTAGCATTTGTTCTCATAGCGGGATTGTTGGGTGCTACATATCTTGTAGTTGCGCGATGGCCTCGCCCATCAGGCCCATCGCCACAACACAAGCTCTGGCAATTGACCTTCGAGCCCGGTCTGGAGAGCGAGCCAACCTGGTCGCCTGATGGGCGCTTTATCGCCTACAGCTCGGACCAGAGTGGAAACTTCGACATCTGGGTTCGTCCAGTGGGTGAAGGCAAACCAATTCAGGTGACCACCTCTCCTGCTCAAGATTGGCAACCGGCATGGTCGCCGGATGGGCGCTCGCTAGTCTTCCGCTCCGAGCGCGACGGCGGGGGACTGTTCGTGGCTCCGGCATTGGGCGGCAGCGAACGCAAATTGAACTCTGTCGGCTATTATCCCCACTGGTCGCCGGACGGCTCGCAGATCCTGTATTCCGACTCGGCATTCAAAGCTCTTGTCAGGTCTAAGCTGTTTGTCATGAGCGCCAACGGAGGGCCTCCTCGCGAGGTTTTGGCCGACCTCAGCACGGAGTTTTTGTCTCCACTGCGGGTGGCTTGGCACCCAGATGGTCAGCGGGTCTCTGTTTGGGGTAACCACCGACAATTTGGCTGGAGCTTTTGGACCGTTCCCCTGGCATCAGGGGCACCAGTGCGTTCGTCGGTCGATCCCAGAGTTGAGGCACAGATCAAAGACGCTGACGTAACGTTTGGCGAATTCGTGTGGCAGTCATCTGGTCACGGTTTGATTCTTGAGGGTGAATCTCAGGGCGTGAGAAACCTCTGGAGAGTTAAGCTCGACCCGCAAACCTTGAGATGGGTTGAGGGGCCCGAACGCTTAACTGCGAGCTCCGGCAAGGACACTGATATTACGCTGTCAGCGGACGGGCGGAAATTGGCATTCAGCGTTCGTACCGAGAGAAGCCGCCTCTGGTTGTTACCGTTCGACTCCGTCAGCGGGCGCATCACTGGGAGCGGAGAACCGATCACGATAGACGGCATCGACGCGCTGCAGCCAAGGCTGTCGCAGGATGGGACGAAGCTTGTCTTTCGGAGGCAACGCGCGAATCATGAAGAACTGTGGGTCAAATCATTAGTGGACGGCCGAGAAACCTTGCTGGTTGCCGCCGACGATTTTCGCCGCACTAATCCAATTTGGTCGCCTGACGGTTCACGCTTGGTTTATCTTCATTCACGGCTCGTGAGCCCCAGACAGACGGAGATCGACCCGCAAACCGATCGGTCATTGGCCTTACGATTAGTCAACGGCAGCGACGAACATTTGTTGACTTCTCCAGTGCGAGGTCGACAATCGCCTACCGACTGGACACCGGATGGGAAATGGATCCTTGCGAGTTCCGAACAGCGAACCCCGGGGCAAGTCGCCCTGTGCCTGTTCCCGGTTGACGCTGCGCCTAATGCAGAAACCCAGGCACGAGTGATCGCGTCGCAGCCGGAATATTCCCTCTGGCAAGGGCGCTTCTCGCCCGATGGGCAATGGATAAGCTTCAATGCCTTCAAGTCGGCGGATGCAGTGGCTTCCACTATCTACGTGGTGTCACCGTCTGGCGGCCCGTGGATCCGCGTCACCGAAGGCCAGTATTGGGATGACAAGCCTCGCTGGTCTCCGGATGGCAAAAGCATCTACTTCGTCTCCAATCGCACCGGATTCTTCAACGTGTGGAAGGTGCGGTTCGATCCCGCCAGCGGCAAGATCCTGAACCAACCCGTTCGCATTACAGACTTTGAGAACGCGGCCCACATGCTGATGCCGAATTTTGTTCACATGGAGATTGCGCTAACCGCCGATCGACTCATTCTGCCGATGACGGAAAGCTCCGGAGGCATTTGGATCATGGAGAACGTGGACCAGTAGCGAAGAGTAGTTCTATTGGTCGATATAAGAAGCGCCGAGTGAGATGATTCCGCGACTCGTCGCCTTCATCGACAAGCCGCAGTAATGAGTTTTCCGGTCTCTTAAGATGAGGTCAAGACGGTGGCCTTACGTGTTGATAACGAAGCACGCCGAAGTGATCCTCCCAAGACAGCTAGACAAGTAAATACTGACTCATATAGTTTTCGTCAGACCACGTGGTACCCTCTCCATGTTTCTCAAAATCCGTTGGAAGTAATCCCGTGTGGGTTCAAATCCTCGGAGCCTCGGCTATTACCCCAGCGTCTTGTTCGAAAGATTGCCAACTCTCTATGAACAATTGGCTGATGATTTTCGCGAAGCCTATGGCGGCAAATTGTCGGGACAGGAATTACCTCGCGTTGTTCGGTTTGGCTCCTGGATTGGTGGAGACAGCGACGGCAACCCTTATGTCACGAACACTTGCGGTGTACCATCACGGTGGCTTCGATCGCCATTAACCAGGGTCCATCTGTAACCACCTATTTTCTTGATGGCAATCTTGACGAGCTCTTTAGGTTCCCGGAAGAGCGTTTCACAATTTGGTTCACACATTGAATAGGAGATGAATAGATGAAAAAGATTGAGGCAATCATCCGTCCGCACCTTCTGGATGCCGGGCACCCTCGGCGACGACTACCACCGAGTAACGCGGGTGATGTGGATCACGAGGGTGAGACTTTGAATCTCCGAGGTGATCTTTTACGTGACTGTAAATCTTCTGATAGCGAAAGGGGATGTTCGGGGATCAGGATTATATCAGCCTGAGCAGCAACCCCGGACCAAAGCACCAAGTGGCCTGCGTTGAGTTTCGGTTGCCTAAGTAGGAGTTTGTCCCGCGAGTTGACGGCATCGCTTTGTTCCCTCCCACCATTCGATGTAGTAGTAGCCTTCGCGCTTGTCCCAAAGAGCTAAGTCATGCCAAACAAAAAGTTAAGGAAGGTATTGGTGCCGAAGGGGGGACTCGAACCCCCACGAGTTGCCTCACACGCCCCTCAAACGTGCGCGTCTGCCAGTTCCGCCACTTCGGCTTAAGTTGTCAGATAACGATTGTAACGCAAACTGTTAGTTTGCGATCTCGGCTTAAACCCCGAGCGGCTCTACTTCGTACCAGTGGGTGAAGCAGCTTGCGACGCAGCGGGCGAAGCTACCGGCGCCGTGGTCGCAGCGGGAGATGCAACCGGAGCTGGTGTAGGAGTCGCTTCTGACGCAGTCGATTGCAAAACCGAGTGGGAACCCGTTACTCCTGGAACTGAAAGCATCAAGGCAAAAAGCATAAAGCCTGCCGCGGCGCCGATCGTTATTTTCGAAAGAATACTTGCCGTTCCCCGCGGACCAAACGCGGTGCTCGATACGCTGCTGGAAAACAGATCGCCGGCGCCGGATTTACCCGGCTGCAACAACACTACGATAACCAAAACAACGCAAGACAGAATAAATAGTCCGTATAAAGTGTAGATTAACAACTCAATTCTCCTAAGAACAGTGAAAAGTGAAAGGTGAAGAGTGAAAAGTAAATACCAGGTTTACGACCGGCGCTCTTTCTGACTCTTCACTTTTCACTGTCTTTATAATTAACAATCTTCGCAAAACTCTCGGCCTGCAAACTCGCGCCGCCCACCAACGCTCCATCGATGTCTGGCTGCGACATCAAACCGGCAATATTGTCGGGCTTAACTGACCCACCGTAGAGAATCCGAATCTCGCTGGCTGCTTGATCCGAGTACCTATCCGCGAAAAGGCGCCGGATAAACGCGTGCATTTCCTGCGCTTGCTCCGGCGTCGCTGTACGTCCCGTACCGATGGCCCAAACAGGCTCGTAGGCAACGATGATACGGTCGAGGTCTGAGGCTGTCAACCCAGTGAGTGCGCCACCTAGTTGACCATTAACTACTCGTTCGGCGATGCCCCCTTCCCTTTGCTCGAGTCTCTCACCAATGCAAAGAATAACGTTGAGATTGGCGGCCAGAGCAGCCTGACACTTCCTGTTCACCGTCGTATCGGTCTCGCAATAGAACTGCCGTCGTTCCGAATGGCCTACTATCACGTATTTCGCGCCCACATCGCGAAGCATTGAGGCGGTCACTTCTCCGGTGTGCGCACCTTCCTGGCTTTCGGTGGAACAATCCTGCCCAGCCACACCGATGTTGGATCCTTCCAACCGATCAGCAACGGTTTTCAGTGCGGTAAAAACAGGAGCAATGACAACTTCGCAATGGTTGGCATTTGCCACCAGCGGCTTCAAGGCGAGTGCGGTATCAACCGCTTCGCCCAGCAACTTATACATCTTCCAGTTTCCGGCGATTACAGGTTTTCTCATAATTAATTCGGTCTTTGGTCTTTGGTCTTTGGTCTTAGGTCTTTGGCCTTTTAGACCGGCTCTTTGGCGCGAATCGTTCCGAGAAACAGATCCAAAGACCAAAGACCTAAGACCAGAACATTCTAATTGGATTCTTCACTCAATGCCGCAACCCCAGGCAATTCTTCGCCGGCCAGAAACTCCAACGTTGCGCCACCGCCGGTCGAAATGTGAGTTATGCGATCCGCAACGCCTGCTTGCGTTACGGCCGCAACTGAATCGCCACCGCCGACGATAACTGTGGCGCCGCGATCAGCCGCTTCCGCTACAGCGTGCGCAATGCCGATAGTGCCCTCGTTAAATGGCGGCTCTTCAAAGACACCCATCGGCCCATTCCAGATGATCGTGCGCGCGTCGCGTAAGGCGTTCTTAAAGTGCTCGACCGTTTCAACTCCGATGTCCATTCCCGCATGTCCGGCATTCGTAAACTCGATTGGAATTGTCTTGGCAACGATCTTGTCGCCCTTGATTGGCTCGTAACTGTCAACCACCTGATGATCCGTGGGCAAGAGCACCTCCAGGCCTTCAGCTTCAGCGCGCTGCTTGATCTCCTGCGCGGTTTGCATCATGTCGTTTTCAACCAGGGACTTCCCCACCGTAAAACCTTCGGCCTTGAAAAACGTGTAAGCCATTGCGCCGCCGATCAAGATTTTGTCGACCTTGCGATCGATGAGGGCGTTAATCACCGGGATTTTGTCGGAAACTTTTGCGCCGCCGAGTATGGCTACAAAAGGATGCTCGGGATTAGTGATTACGCGTCCGAGGTACTCCAGCTCTTTCTGCATCAGGAGGCCGGCCGCGGCCTTTGAGACAAACTTCGTAATGCCCGCCGTTGAGGCATGAGCGCGATGTGCAGCGCCGAACGCGTCGTTAACATAAACGTCACACAAGCTCGCCAGCTGTTGGGCAAACCCGTCGTCGTTCTTCTCTTCTTCCTTATGAAACCTCAGATTTTCGAGTAACAGGACGTCGCCATCCTTCAACGCCGCGACCCTGGACTCCGCCTCTTCGCCGACGCAGTCGTGCGCAAACGCAATCGGTTTGGAAAGTAAACTAGAAAGGTGTTCTGCAACTGGTTGGAGACTATACTTCTCAACGCGTTCGCCTTTAGGGCGACCGAGGTGTGAAGCTAGAATCACACGCGCGCCTTGCTCAATCGCGTAATTAATCGTGGGCAACGCGGCCCGGATGCGCGTGTCGTCTTCAACCTTGCCATCCTTGATAGGCACGTTGAAATCAACGCGGATGAAAAGGCGCTTGCTTCTTAGATCGAGGTCCTTGATGGATAGCTTTGCCATTAGGTACTGAGTGCTGAGTACTGAGTGCTGAGTGCTGAGTCAGTCGACAGACTCGAGTCTTGCTCGTCGCCGCTGTACCGAAGCTCTCAGGCCACCAATAATTCTACCGACTTCAATCGCATCCCGCATTAACGAATCAAACGTATCGGAAGAGATGTAAGCCACATCGAACGCAATACAGATCTGGTTCCGCAACTCGGCACACGATCCCTTTGCCATGACTAGAAACCGATGGAATTCGGCAGCACCGCCTCTTTCAAATCCTTCGGCGATGTTGGACATGGTCGAGACCGCCGCCCGTCTGATCTGGTCCTTAAGGCTGTAGTCGCGCGCAAAGTTGCCTTCATTGGTTGTCTTGTAAATTCGGCCGGTCAGCTTTCGTGCCTTCTGCCACGCAATTAAGTCTTCAAACCTTTCAACTCTCTTCGACATAGCAACCCCCTCCTCTTCGTAATTAGGATTCAGGGTGATTAGTTAGCAAAGGCCCTCAGTACTCAGTACTCAGCACTCAGCACTTCACAGGCCCTTAGCGGCAATAAATTTGATCAGATCGCGCACGCGGCAGGAGTAGCCCCACTCGTTGTCGTACCAGGAAAGCACTTTAATCAAATGTCCGTTGATGACCTTCGTATATTCCGCATCGACAATCGAGGAATTCGAATTCTGCTTGAAGTCGATCGACACCAGTGGCTCTTCTGAAAATGCCAGAATTCCGCGCAGCTCTTCATTAGCCGCGTTCTTCAGAGCGAGATTCACACCCTCAGTACTTGTTTCCTTTTCAACGTCCATAACGACGTCAACCAGCGAAACATTCGGCGTGGGCACCCGCACTGAGATTCCATCAAACTTACCTTTCAACTCGGGCAGCACCAACGCTACCGCTTTGGCGGCGCCGGTAGAAGTAGGAATCATCGAGAGCCCGGCGGCGCGCGCACGGCGCAGATCCTTGTGCGGCAAGTCGAGCAGTTGCTGGTCGTTTGTGTAGGAGTGAATAGTCGTCATCTGCGCTGAGCGTATGCCAAAGTTCTCATGAATGACTTTCGCAACCGGCGCCAGACAGTTGGTGGTGCACGAGGCGTTCGAGATTATGTGATGGTCCGCAGCAACGTATTTGTTTTCGTTAACACCAAGCACAATCGTAATGTCTTCATTTTTCGCAGGGGCGGAAATTATCACTTTCTTTACGCTGCCACGAAGGTGCTTTTTGGCGTCTTCGGCCTTGGTGAATAACCCGGTGGACTCGACAACGATCTCGGCGCCCACTGACTCCCAATCGATTGCCGCCGGGTCGCGCTGGGAGAAGACGCGAAATTCTTCGCCTCCAACCTTAATCCCATTTTCGGTCGAGGTAATCTCATGATCGAGATTTCCGAGTACCGAGTCATACTTCAACAGGTGCGCAAGGCTCTTCGTGTCCGTTAAATCGTTAACAGCGACGAAGTCGATATCGGGATCACCGATAGAAGTGCGAAAGATATTGCGTCCGATGCGCCCAAAGCCGTTGATACCAACTTTCACCGCCATTGCGAGCTGCCCTCCTGCTGTGTGTTCCAGCTCGGTTCAAGAGTTTGGAGAGGCGACCAGACACACTATCCTCCGCCGCCTGCCAAACTAGGATCGAAACTTGCTGGGAGTAAAGAAGCCCAAGATTATGCGGCGTTGCGGTGAGTGTCAAGCGGGCTCTTGGCCATCTTTTTGAAACTGACTCGGCGCTAATAGCGTAGTAAAGACTTGATCGAATGAGACTTGTTTGTTAACTGTTAATGAAGTTTTCAGAATAATTAAGGATAACTGTGAAGGAGTTTTGGGTGTGATGCTTATATCTCTGCCTCGGGGGCTGTTTAAGATTCTATTGATGTCGGCGTTTCTGGTTGTGGGTAGCCAGTCCGCTTTTGCCCAGGTGCCGGGAGCGACGCCCACGCCAAACCCTGCCACATTGCCGCCCGGCACCGCAATGCCGGATCCAAACGCGCCGCCACAGGGCCAGCAGACTTCGCCTACCGCACCGCCGGGAGCTCCACAGTTGCCGGGACAAGTTGCGCCACAGAACGCGACTCCGACACCGACGCCGCCACCGAGCGGGACAGGCAATGAATCAGTAATCCAGGAACCGCAGGAACCTAACTTCCCGAAGGTCGAAACGCGGCCGCTGCCACCTCTTCCCAACATGACGCGTCTTGGTGTCACGAGTGACAATACTTTGACGTTGAGCCTCGATGAAGCAATCAAGCGGGCTCTGACTAACAATAACGATATCGAAATTGCCCGTGATGACGTGCGCTTTGCCGAAACGCAGCTGCGATCACTTCAGGGGATCTATCAGCCGCTCTTCAGTATTACGCCTCAGCTCGACAAGAGAATAACGCCGCAACAGAGTTCGCTAGGCGGTTCGGGCCGATCCGGAACGACCACGAGCACGACATACACTCTGAGCCCTTCGGTCAACAAGCAATTCGAACTCGGCGGCGGAAACTACACTCTCAGTTTCGCCAATTCACATACAAACACTAGTTCCAGCTTCAGCATTATTAATCCATATTACTCTTCGAACCTTTCTCTACAATTTACGCAACCACTTTGGCGCAACCGTTCGATTGACACCTATCGCCGCCAGATTCGAATCCAGAAAAAGCGCCTGGAACAATCTGATGCCGATTTTCGCTTGCGCACCATAGATATAATCACCCAGGTGCAACGCGCTTATTGGGATTTGGTCTTTGCTTTACGCGATCAGCAAAACCAGCTCGACAATCTAAACCTGACCCGCGAAAACCTGCGCACGGTTGAAGCGCAGATCGCAGTGGGTACGAAGGCGCCACTAGAGCGAGCGGAAGTACAAACGGAACTGGCAAATCGCGAATCATCTTTGCTACTCGCCGTGCAGACCGTCTCGATTGCTGAGAACAATCTGAAACAACTAGTTGTCAAGGATCCAACTGCCCCTGAGTGGGCGTCGCAGATCACGCCCACCGACACACCTAAATTCGATGCCGCGCCCGTCAACCTGAATGATGCTCTGAAAGAAGCGCGTGAGAATCGGCCGGAGCTTCGCCGGCTACGATTACAAAACGACATCAACAAGATCGACATCCAGTACTTCAAGAACCAAACTCGTCCGCAGGTTGATCTTGTGTCGACCCTGGCAACCACTGGACTTGCCGGAAGTGACGCCTCAGGTGCACCAGTTGCCGGGACGCTTCTGCCGATAATATCCGGCGACCCGGACACGGTCGCGAATGCTTTCCTGTTGGCACAAATTCGAGATATCCAAGCCCGAGCTGGATTCCCTTTAGCGACTGTGCCGTTGGTTCCTGCGCAGGGTGGCCCACCCTCCGACTTGATTGGTGGCTACGGTAAAGACCTCAGCAACCTATTTGGATTCAAAACGCGCAACGTCACTATCGGAGTTGCCATACAGTTGCCATTCAAGAATCAGACTGCTGAGGCTGATCTGGCAGGCGCACGAATTCAAAAAGAACAGCTTGAAGCTTCGACGCGTTCGCAGGATCAGTTAATCGAACAGGACGTTCGCAATGCCGCTCAAAATGTCGAGACTTCGCGTCGTCGAGTACTGACCGCGCGCGATGCGCGGGTAAACGCCGAGACACAACTTGAAGGAGAGCAGCGACTCTACCAGGTTGGGCGTTCAACTACCTTCCTACTCTTCCAGCGACAGAACGCGCTGACAAACGCACGCAATGCTGAGTTGCGCGCCGAAACTGACTACAACAAGGCGTTGGCAGATCTTCAGCGCGCCACGTCTACAACTCTGCGTGCCAACAACGTAGTGGTCGACGCGCCCACGCCGTAAGAGTTCGTTTTAGTTTGCGATCTTCGATTTGCGATTGCTAAGGTACAACCCTGGCAATCGCATTTTTTGCGGCTCGGCCGCTCCGGTGCGCGGCAAGTCTCGGACTTGCCGAAGAAGCGCATTTCACTTTCAGGGTCTCCGACCCTAATTAATTGATTGGGGGGTCGAAGACCCCAGTATTTGAACGGGCGCGTACGGCAAGTCGGAGACTTGCCGCGCACCCGAACAGTACAGCCACAGTCGTTGCTCCAATCGACCTCGGGTAATGTGAGCCTTGGCAAACTTACCGGACTGCCGGAAGCGGCCAACCAGCTGAATGAAGATCTCCGCGACCATCATCGCCTTCAACGAAGCCACGAACATCGGCGACGCCTGCAAATCGCTGGCCTGGGCCGACGAGATTGTGGTCGTAGACTCCTGCTCCACTGACCAGACGCGCCAAATCGCCGAAGCCTGCGGGGCTCGCGTGATAACGAGAGATTGGCCCGGCTTCGCTGCTCAGAAGCAGTTTGCTGTTGACCAAACTACCTACGATTGGATCTTCAGCCTGGATGCTGACGAACGCGTTTCAGATGAGCTGAGAGCCTCAATTGCGAAACTCCGCGAAGAGCCAGAAAACAGCCTCGCTGATGGTTATCGGATCCCGCGCTGCTCGTTTTACCAGGGACGCTGGATTAAAGGTGGCGGCTGGTATCCCGACTACCAAATGCGCCTGTTTAGAAAATCGCGTGGAACGTGGGAACCACGCCATATTCACGAGTCGGTGAAACTTGATTCAGGAGCGCGGGTCGAAAAGCTTTCCGGAGACATTCTGCATTACAGCGTTCGCGATGCTGCTCATCATCACCGCATGATCGGCGAACGTTACGCCCCACTCGCCGCGCAGCAAATGTTTGAAGAACGTCGCGAAACATCAGCCCTGAAAATCGCCGCAGCCGCACCTGCCGCGTTTGTTCGCAGTTATATTCTCAAGGGCGGTTTTCGTGACGGGCTTGCCGGGCTCAGCATCGCGAGTTTCGCGGCGCATCATGCGTTTCTCAAGCACGTCATGCTCTGGGAAAAACAGAAGGCATTAGGCAGTAAGCGGTAGGCAGAGGCCGTCTGTGGAATACGGCACTGGTTCAGTTAGGGCTGAGTTAGCCACTACCAATCGACGAGTATCACACAAATACGGAACCGGGAGCGCTAGCGACCGGGTTCAAGTTGCTATATAGACTGCCGCATGACGGACGAATTCGAGAATCCAAGGCAAGTTGAACCCGGTCGCTACCGCTCCCGGCTCCGTATTTGTGAATCGTCACTTCACTAATTCTGTTCGGGCTCATTCGGCCTCAACCAGCACTTGGAATTACGAGACGCTCACTGCTCGCGAAATAAGATACAATCCCTTCCGATGCATCTTTCGCTGACAGTCCTTCCCGAACTCAGTCTAATTCCTCAGCCATTGATTTATGTGATCGCCGGCGTCTTGGGGGCCGTGATTGGCAGCTTTCTAAATGTGGTCATCCACCGAGTGCCGCGTGAAGAGTCGATCGTGTTGCCAAGTTCACGTTGCCCCTCCTGTGGAGCGGAAATTTCTTTTTACGACAACGTGCCGGTGCTGAGTTATCTGATGCTCGGCGGCCGTTGCCGCTCCTGCAAGGTACACATATCAGCACGCTACCCGGCAGTGGAGGCGCTGACTGCGTTGCTCTGGGTCGCAGTCGCCTGGCGCGATGGCCTCAGTTTCGCACTACCGTTCGATCTGGTATTCGTAACGGCAATTACCGCCTTGATATTTATCGATGCGGAACACATGATTCTGCCAAACGCGATCACTTATCCGGGCATCGCGTTCGCCCTGATTGCCCGCCTTGCACTTCCCTTCCTCATGGGCGCACCACACTTCGACGATTTGCCGATGCTGTTCAACGGTGTGCTTGCGGGCATGCCAATGTGGGCCGCGTCGCTCGTCGGGGCGTTGATCGGGGCGCTGGCCGGCGGTGGGTCGTTATGGTTGATGGGTTGGATCTGGGAAAAACTGCGCGGCGTCGAAGCGATGGGACTCGGTGACGTAAAGATGATGTTCATGGTAGGAGCCTATCTGGGTTGGCGACTTACGGTCCTCAATATCTTCCTCGGCGTCTTGTCCGGATCATTGATTGGCATCGCCCTAATGTTGCGACAGGGCAAGCGAGATATGAAGATGCTCCTGCCCTTCGGTGTCTTTCTTGGGATTGGGGCTATTGCTGCATTGTTGTTCGGCTCACAGATCGTAGACTGGTATGCAGGGCAGTTTAGGTAAATTCTATTTGGGTTTTGGTCTTGGGTCTTTGGTCTTTGGAACTTTGTGCTTGGTACTTTGAGCTTTGTACTTTGTTCTTTGACTCAGGAGGTTGGTTGTTCCCCGTGATAGCTCAAAGTTACTAAGCTCCAAGCACAAAGAACCAAGTACAAAGTTCCAAAGACCAAAGGCCTAAGACCAAAGACGCTCGGATGACCAGAAATCGTTACCAATTCGGACTGACGCTGCTGACAGGATTTTTCCTGTTGGCGACGTTGGTAGCCGTGTTGCTTTATGCCGTCTTACCGGCAACCCCTTCTACCAGAGGCCCGCTGCTACTTACGGCCTTTGTTGCCATTCTGCTCGGCGCGCTGGTCTGCATTCTCTTTTTTCTGCGCTGGGTGTTTCGTCCTTACCGTCAGCTGGTGGGGGAAGCGGAGAAGGCCCCGGTTCAATCCCGGGCACCCAAGTCTAGAGATGAAGCAGAGTTTGTGCTGGAGACCTTCCAGTCCGTCGTCGCGCAGCTTCAGGAACAGCGTAAAGCGCTCGAACAACTGAGCAATCAAGCCAGCAAGCGCGCCGATTCAGCCGAAAGATTCAGTGAACGAATTGTAGCCAGCGTGCCCTCGGCGCTGATTGCTTTCGACGGCGCCGGAAACTCCATGGTGATCAATGCTCCCGGTCGCGCGCTTCTGGGAATTGATGACGGCGCGCTTGGTCAACCGATCGGCGAAATTCTGCGTAACATCCCGCAGCTTGCGCAGATGGTTCGGGACTGTTTACAAAGCGGTAAGGTTTATCGTCGCGAAGAAATCGAGACAACTACTGCGGAACAGATGCAGCGACGGTTAGGCGCCACTGTCGCGCCCATCGAACTCGCATCCGACCGTGGACCTCGCGGGGCGCTCTGTCTCCTAACTGACATCACCGAGGTCACGCAACTACGTGAACAGGTGGCCTTGAAAAAGAACCTGGAAAGTCTTGGCGAGATGTCGGCGGGACTGGCCCACGAATTCAAAAATGCCATCGCCACACTACATGGCTACGTGCAGCTCTTACAAAGTCTCGAACTCGATGAACGCGCGCGGGGCACCGCATCGTCGTTGCTAAACGAGGTGCGAAATCTTTCGGATATGGTCACTTCGTTCCTTAACTTTGCTCGGCCGCAACCGCTGCAGCTCGATGAGGTAAGTCTCGATGAGCTGATAGCAGATTGCGCTGGGGAACTTGGATCAATCTTCCAGCAGCTGAAAGTCGAGCTGATGATTACTGGTAGCGCGGCGAACGCCGGCGATAGCTCCGAGGGCAACAAGCTTCTAATCCGTGCTGATGAGCGCATGTTGCGCCAAGCGCTGCTAAATCTTATTCGCAACGCGGGCGAAGCTATTCCTGAGAGCCAGAGTGATCGCCGGGTTGAGGTCACCAGCTCAACTGATCGTGATAGCGCCGGCCAGCATTGGGCTGTAGTTCGAATCAAAGATACTGGAGAAGGAATTCCCGCAGCGGACCTGCAGCGCATCTTCATTCCGTTCTTTACAACGAAAGCCACGGGACATGGAGTGGGCCTCGCGCTCGCCCACCGCGTCATTACTCAACACGGCGGCACCTTGACTGCTTCGAATGGAAAGGATGGTGGCGCCGTGTTTTCAGTTCGCTTAGCAATCTAATCTTATGTTCCCCCTTTTACCATCCTTAAGTGTTTCGCCATGACTCTTCGTTCTTTCCGCGCACGAATTCGTTGGATTTACCTGAGCTGATGCGAGGTATAATCCACAGCAAAGGCTCCGCCCAACCTGAACCATCGAAGCTGGACTGGATCTGGTGCTCGACCTGAACCGGATAGTCCTCTACTCTTCACTGGAGGGTCCCCCCATGGTTGCTATTCGCCCTAAGTGGCTAATCAGTCTTGAATCAGCCAGCGACGGTCCTGAATTACTTGCGACGATCCCAAATGCGGAGGCGGCAGCGCTTCAGGGCCTCTTAAGACGGCATGGTCTCGACGACCCTGGTCTTCAGCTGGACCGTGTCCGAGTGATCGAGCAAGGTCTTGCAGAAGGAAGTTTGACTCTCAAGGATCTCTTTGACTGGCGTGATGATGTTCTGGCAGCCGAATCAGCCATTCATGGAATTCAGGATTTCCGTCAGCGACACCCTTTGATCGACAGATTCCGCAGAGAACACGGACTTGACAGTGGCAAAGATGAGCTCGTCCTGGAAGTAATCCTCGAGGAGCTTTGGCGCGGCAGGTTTCCTTTGCAGGACTGGGTTGAGTTCCTCGATAAGCGTCGAGAAGAAACCGATCGACACTTGTTCCTCTTCCGCCTGCCGCCGGGCAATCTTCAAACGCCGGCGCCAACGCCTGGCTTCGTCTGGAAGCCCGAACACCCAGTGCTCGTGAATCTCAGTAGCGATACAGGCCAACAAAAGCTCCAGCTCGACTGGGTTGGCTGGAGAAACGACACAAGTAGTGCTAGCAAAGGCAGGAGAACTCTGACATTCGTGCGAGTTGACCTCAGGCGCCACACGATGGAACTGCAGCTTCAGCTCATGCGAAGGGGCGGTGCGTCGGCGCTAATCGAAGAGCGCGATATTTATGTTAGCGAAGTGGCACGTTTGCTTCATGTTCAGCCGGAGCCGCTGCACCTGGAGCCCGCAATCCGCTCAATGCTGAAAAATAAGCGATTGACGTTGGCATCTTGGATGGTTCGCACTCCCAAGGGCGGTCATCTTCGCTCCAAGGGTGAGCCCGGTCTCTTTGAAAAATTACAACTAGGCCTGTTGCGATTCTATGCTTTGGAACTCAAGGGCGACTGGAAGGTATCCGAGAAATTCGACGCGACAGTCTGGATGAATGCTCGCACAGATGCGATCGACATCCGCACTCAATGTGAGCCCGCCTTGGTAGCTGACCTGATTTCCACGGTGAGCCAATCCATCCAGGAGGAGCCACAGCGAACCTCATCAGATGCGTTGGAGCCTTCCGGAACAGTCGATGACGGTTCCGCTGAGGAGACGGGTGAAACTGGATCGCCTGGTTCCTCAAATCGCGCAGTCGATGAGAACGTGAAACGCAACAGCCGCAAGATCCTTCTCGAAAAGGTCGTCGAATATCACCGCCGTCTTGGCGAAGATGTGGACATCTCTCATCCGCGAAGGCAGTCCACGACGGACCTGCTTTTCAACGCAAAGACGCTCGAAGAGGCGATCGGTGAATTCGGTGTACGCTACCTGGGGGTCACCTTTTACATTCTTTGTCCTCGCACGACTAGTCCTGTTCGCATCGCCGGGCGTATGACGCAATACGAAACGGTGGAGGAAATCCCGGAGAGGGTCGATTGCGAGAACGGAGACGAAACGCACAGTCATCAGACCAAAGGCAACGTTTGGCTGAAGATTGGGCCTGAGCAAGCCATGAACGGCAAACAGCCAAGGTGGATGTTGGTGATTGTTGCGCTCGTCTTTGCCATTCTATTTGCAGCGCTGTCGTGGTTCTTCGCGGGCTTGCGCAACGCCTATCCTGGGCAGGAGCGATTTATCCTATTCACCTGGGCGTTCGCGGCTCTCGCGCCAGTTGTAGCAATCAGGTGGTTGTGGGGACGGAGCGCCTTTGAGGGGGCGGCCAATTGGATTCGCTCGCTCGCCGAAACATCAGTCAGCAAACGAGCAGGCGCCGACGATGGGAGCGGGTCGGCTGATACTATTGAAGAAGATGAACGATGAAGGATTGCCGATCTGTTTGCCTTACGTCAAAAGAGGTTGGTGGAACCGCACGCGATCCGCACGCGGTTCTGTGAAACGAGAAGTGTGCCATGGCATCACCGCCGCCGCCACAAACCATCGACGAGGTCCTTCATGAGCTTGACCAGATCATCCTCAACTGCCGCACCGCTGCCAGCCGTTTCGGATTCTTTGCCGCCCTTTACCGCAATGTAACGATCAAAGTTAAGGAAGGCATTGCCGCAGGCGTTTTTGATGATGGGCCCAGGATGGAGCGGTTCGATGTGGCGTTTGCAAACCGCTATTTAGCTGCGCTGGGAAGCTTTCGGCAGAATCAACCGCTCAGCAATTGCTGGCGCACAGCTTTCCAAACGAATTCCCGTTATTGGCCGCTCATAATCCAACAACTTTTGGTTGGAACCAACGCGCACATCAATTTTGATCTTGGTATAGCAGC